>Ga0255771_1000452_pt1 | contig 47419 bp, 33 predicted proteins | sample 011ome_19_FD_179969 | JGI IMG/M metagenome (GOLD analysis project Ga0255771, IMG submission 179969) | Coastal salt marsh microbial communities from the Groves Creek Marsh, Skidaway Island, Georgia - 011510BT metaG (version 2) | ecosystem: Environmental > Aquatic > Marine > Intertidal zone > Salt...
CAGTTTCGCGGGGGCGTGACCCTGGGCGCCTGGTCACGATTGGTGCACGAGTCCCTGACGAGACCCTGAGGGTTTCGCGCGCCCATCATCGACGACGACGACGTCACTCGCGCGCGCGTACATGCGCCGTGCGATGGCGCTGCAGACGACGATCCGCGGTGCGATGACGACGGCGAGATCGTCGCCGTCGCCTTCGTCGTCGTCGTCGTCGTCGTGCGCGGGGACGATGCGGCCGCGGTGCGCGCTCGTGCGCGCGGCATCGCGACGACGCGCGGGGACCACGGCGCCGGCGTTCGGTGCGCCCGCGCGCGGGTTATCCGTCGTCGTGCGCGCGGGTAAGGGCGAGGGCGATGGTGGTAAGGGTAAGGAGAAGAAGAAGGATAACGCGTATGGGTCCACGGTGCGATTGCCGCAGACGACGTTTGAGATGCGTGCGAATTCGGTGGTGAAGGAGCCGCTCATGCAAAAGTGGTGGCGGGATAACGGCGTGTACGAGCACATGAAGACTCGGGACGCCGAACGATTCACTTTACACGACGGTCCGCCGTATGCGAATGGTGATTTGCACATTGGTCACGCGTTGAATAAGATTTTAAAGGATTTTGTGAATCGTTGGCAAATGGTGAATGGGAAAAACGTGCGCTACGTTCCGGGGTGGGATTGCCACGGTTTGCCGATTGAGTTAAAGGTGTTGCAATCTATGGATGCTGACGCGAGAAAAGAGCTATCGCCGATTAAGTTGAGGTACAAGGCGAAGAAGTTTGCGATGAAGACGGTGGAGAGCCAAAGAGATCAGTTTATGAGGTATGGCATTTGGGCGGATTGGGAAGAGCCGTACATGACGTTGTTGCCCGAATACGAGGCGGCGCAACTCGAAGTATTTGGTAAGATGTTCCTGAATGGACATATTTACCGCGGCAAGAAGCCTGTTCATTGGTCACCGTCGTCCATGACGGCTTTGGCGGAGGCTGAATTGGAATACCCCGAAGGACACGTATCGCAAAGTATTTACGTCGCGTTTCCGGTGAGCGACGTTCCTGATTCCACGCCTAGCGAGCTCAAAGAGCTCTTGAGCGATGCTTCTTTGGCGGTGTGGACCACTACGCCTTGGACCATGCCTGCGAACGCCGCGGTTGCGGTGAACGCGCGATTGGATTACTCTGTGTGTCGCGTCGAGAGCACGGGCAAGAAGCTCGTCGTCGCCGAAGGTTTGCGCGAAACCGTCGCCGCCAAGCTCGAGAGCGCGCTCACGACGCTCGGTACGTTCAAGGGTCAAGACTTCGAGAACGTGCAGTACTCTCACCCGTTCTACGAACGTAAGTCTCCGATGATTATTGGAGGCGAATACATCACCACTGAAGCTGGTACTGGTTTGGTGCACACGGCGCCCGGACACGGGCAAGACGATTACATTTCTGGCATGAAGTATGGCTTGCCTTTGCTCTCGCCCGTGGACAATGCCGGTTTATTCACCGCTGAAGCCGGCGCTGATCTCGAAGGTAAGAGTGTTTTGGGAGACGGTAACGTGTTATGCATAGAAAAGTTGACCGCTGCCGGGGCTTTACTCAAGCAAGAGGCGTACAACCACAAGTACCCGTACGACTGGCGTACGAAAAAGCCGACGATTTTCCGAGCCACCGAACAGTGGTTCGCCTCCGTCGAAGGCTTCCGTGAGAAAGCGCTCGATGCGATGGACGGCTTGACGTTCATCCCTGAGTCTGGTTCGAAGCGCATGCGCCCGATGGTGAGTGGCCGATCGGATTGGTGCATTTCTCGTCAGCGCGCGTGGGGCGTCCCCATTCCAGCGTTTTACCACAAGGATACCAATGAAGTGTTGATGGATGAACCAATCATTACGCACTTTACCGAAATCGTCCGTAAGCGTGGTACCGACGCTTGGTGGGAAATGGAAGTCGAAGAACTCTTGCCCGCGCAGTACAAGGACAAGGCGGCGGATTACGTGCGTGGCTCGGATACGATGGATGTGTGGTTTGACTCTGGGAGCTCTTGGGCTGGCGTAGTCAAGTCTCGCGGTTTATCGTTCCCGGCAGATTTGTACTTAGAAGGTAGCGATCAACATCGTGGCTGGTTCCAGTCGAGTTTGCTCACTGGCGTCGCCGCAACTGGCGAAGCGCCGTACAAGACCATTTTAACGCACGGCTTTGTGCTCGACGAAAAGGGATACAAAATGTCCAAGTCGTTGGGTAACGTAATCGACCCGCGTTCGGTGATTGAGGGTGGTAAGAACCAGAAGACTGAACCGGGTTACGGTGCCGACACCCTTCGACTCTGGGTTGCGAGCACAGATTACACGGGTGATGTGAATATTGGCATGAACATCATCAAGCAAACGAGCGAGTCGTATCGCAAGCTCAGAGGCACGATTCGCTTCTTGATGGGCGTGTTGGATGACTTCAATCCGGCTGAAGCGGTGGCATATGAAAACTTGCCGGCATTTGACAAGTACATTTTACAACGCTTAGATGAAACCATGAGCGATATTGAAAAGGCGTATGATTCGTACACGTACAGTCAAGTTGTGAGCGCGGTGACGTCGTTCACCACATTTTTATCAAACGTGTACTTGGACGTCAGCAAGGACAAGTTATACATTGGTGAACAATCTGACATCGAGCGTCGTGCGTGCCAAACTGTCGTTTCCGCAATCGTCGAACGGCTGATTGCCGCTATTGCGCCGCTGACGCCGCACATGGCGGAGGAGGCGTACCAAGCGCTGCCATACGACAAGCCGGATGGCGCGATTTCCGTGTTTACGCGCGGATGGCCGAAACGACCCGAGGCGTGGTCTCAGTTTCCTGCCAGCGAAGTTGCGTTCTGGGATTCTTTCCTTGAAATTCGTGACACTGTGAACAAGGTGATTGAGGATTCACGCACGGCGAAGCTCTTGGGGGCATCGCTCGAAGCCAAGGTTACCGTGCACTGCACCGACAGCGATTTCGCCGCAAAATTGACGAGCGATGAAATTAAGCGCCAGTTGCGCTATTTATTCATCGTCTCTGACGTCGAAATCGTCTCCTCGGGCGACGAAGCTGTGGCTGGATGCGATTTTAAATCTGTCGTTGACATTCCGGGTGCGGGCGCTGTTTCTGTCGGCGTCCGTCGCGCAGCGGGTCACAAGTGCGCGCGATGCTGGAATTTCTCCACCCTCGTCGGCGCTGACGCCAAGCACTCCCAATTGTGCGAGCGATGCGCGCCTATTGTGTTGAAGAACCACCCTGACTTAGTTGTTACCGCTGAACCCGTGGCGTCGGCGTAAATCCGCTTTTGCTCTTTGCTCGCTCGCAAAAATATAAAAGCCTTTGTAATTTTCTACTGGAAACAAACAACGCAACCATTGCGCTCGAGTGACATCGTCATTATACGCCGCACCGCAGTACGCGCCCGCGCACCACCCTCTCCGCGCGCGCGCACACACAGACGCATAAAGCGCGCCATGGCGGTCTCGATAACCAAGGTCGTCGTCGCCCCACCCGCGGTTGAAGTCTTAAGTTCCTTCCTCGTCTGCGCGGCGTTGCTCTTGGTTGAAGTCCAAGTCGAGTTACTCTCGCGCTTGCCCTGGTACATCATCGGCGTCAACAACTACAACAATCAGATGGCTTTCTTGACGATGATCTTCTTGTGTCTCGCGTTCGTGTTCTCGCCGTCCTACGTCGCGGTGTCCCGCGGAGCGTTCAACAATCCAACCGTGTACGCGTTGCGCGGATTACTCGGTGAAGTCAGCGTCTTCGCGAGCGTTGTCGGCGCATTCGCGTCGATTCTCGGACACGTTTTGGCGTTTGGTGCGCTCGCGTACGCCACGACGGCGTACCCGGCGTATTTCCCGGGCATGACTGCGTTGAGCGCCGTCGTCCCGGCGGGGTCGTTGCGCGACGCGACGCTGGCTGAAACCGCCGTGGCAACTTCGAATTTTGTATTTGCCGGTCTCGCGCCGGGAATTTTCCCCACGGCGCTGCTTCCCATGCTTGGTTCGGCGTTCTACGTCGCCACGGCTGTGGCTGAAGGGTGTGCGTACTCTTGCGGCTACATGAACCCGGCGACGGTGATTGCTTCGCACGTGGTGATGGGCGACGCGACGTCCCAGGAGGCAATCCATGCCATGGCGCCTTACGTGCTCGGTAGCGCGCTCGGCTGCTTGAGCGTGTGGTTTATGGTGAAGTTCTTGCTTCCAGAGCCGAAGAGCGCGAAAAAGGCAAAGGCGCAGGGAAAAGCGGCGGCGAGAGGCGTGAGCTTGGCGCGCGAACGCGCGGCCGCGATGGAGCGCGCGAAGTCCATGGCGAAGTCGTCGTCGAAGAAGAAGGCGCAGTAGTCGCATTAGTCGGAAAGCATCATAGCGCGCGCGCAGCCAAGGAAACGCATCATTCGGAGTTTGTAATCGAGTATTCAAATTCAAAATCTGTTTTTTTTGTAGTGCAACCAAAGAACAAAGTAGCGCGCGTAATCTCGATCTCAATCGCGCGTTAAATTAAAACGCTGGATCTATCTTCATCCTCATTCCAACTCGGGCAAGTCGTCCTCGTCGCCTTCCTCTTCGATGGCGCCCAAACCGCCTTCGTCCTTGCTCGATTTCATGTTCGCGATTAACTTCTTGAGCTCATCCATGCTTGGTTCTTCGCCGCCGGCGCCGCCGGCGCCCGCGCCGCCGCCCATACCACCCATCATGGATGAGAAATCCGGAGCGCCACCGGCGCCACCAGCGCCGCCCATCATCGCTTGCAACGCCGCCATGTCCATGCCGCCGCCTCCGGGCCCGCCGCCGCCCATCATCCCGGGCATACCGCCCGCACCACCGCCCATGCCCGCCATCATAGACTGCATATCGAACCCACTCGTATCAATATCTTGTGCTTCATCGTCATCCTCATCCGCCCACTTGTCAAAATCCACGTGCACGTTGTTCATCTTCCCGGCGGCTGCCGGAAGCAAACGAGACCACCACTCCGCGTCCTCCTTCACGAGCACACAAAACACCTGCCGACCCGTCACCGCATACGTCGACTTCTCACTAGAAATCGCCTTATAAAACGCAATCGTCTCCGCGTACTGTTCCCCCCCGCTCGTCGCGCTGAACGTAATCTTGTCCTTTTCGATCGCAATCTCCACATCCTTCGCATCGGCGAGCTCGAACGTCATGTACACCTTGTCCTCGCGTTCGGCCCATTTCACGGATGGATGTTTGGCTGCCATGCTCGCGTTTTGGGAGTTTCTTTGCTCTCTCTCCTGTCGTGTGCTCGCGCGCGTCGTCGAATAACGCGGATGAATGAATCAATCAATCACGGTCTTCTCCAAGCGTCCATCGGCGCGTGACGCGACCGGCGCATTGGCGTATAGGGTACACACAACCACATCTCTGGTTCATAACCCATCATGTATCTTAGGGGTACACACACATGAAACTCGAATCCCCTGGTCATCATTGGTCAATCACATCACCCCACACAACCAATGGGTCCGAAACGAACCGACGGTCGACGCGACCATGTCGACGACGACAGTGCTCGCCTCGCGCGGACCGCGCATACGACGACCGACACGCATCGCGAACGCACACAAACTGACAACGCACGCACGCACGCAGACACCCGCGCGCGATTCGAGCGAGCATCACACACATTCGACATCGTCATTCGACGTCGCATTCGCGGACGCGACCCCATTCGCGGCACGGCGCGCGGATGAGCGACGACGCGGCGGGGTCGGCGGACGGCGTGCGGACGATGTCGATCACGGATATGGCGGAACCGAATGCGGTGCGTGTAGCGCGGGTGATGGCGCGATGTGTGCACAGCGCACAGCGTCGCGGCGAATGTCGTCCATGCGCATGGGCGCGACGAAGAGACGTTTAAACGAACACTTTTTTGGAATTCTTTCCCGTCGTACGCGTGACTCGCGACTGACGATGTAGGGCTTTGTTGCGTGGTGTGATGTCGTAGGTGTATGAGACGTTATCGATTGAAGGCGATCCTGATGAGGTTGGACACGTGATATATACCGGGGCGACGAAGGATGGCGCGCCGACGAGCGCGGCGGGCATTAGGTGCGTTTAATTTCAGCGCGCGCGCGTCGTGTGATATCGCTGTTGCCTCGAGCGCGTTGATTGCGTGTGTGATGTGTGTGTGTGTGTGTGTGTGTGTTCGATCGTACGGGGATGTGCGCGAGACTGACGCGTGTGTGTAAAATTTTGTAGCTATGAAACCGTGCGCGTGGTGGGTAACGGGTCGTTTGGCGTCGTGTACCAGGCGCGGTGTCGGGAAAACGATGAAACAGTGGCAATTAAAAAGGTGTTACAGGACAAGAGATTTAAGAATCGAGAGTTGGCCATAATGAAAGCGTTGGATCACCCGAACGTGGTGAAATTGATACATAGCTTTTATCACACCACGGAGGAGGATGAGGTGTATTTGAACTTGGTTTTAGAATTCGTCCCCGACACCGTGTACCGCATCGGCAAGCACTATCATAAAAACAACCAACGTGTGCCTGGGTTATTAGTGAAGTTGTATACGTATCAGATGGCGCGCGCGCTGGCGAGCGTACACAAGCTTGGGATGTGTCATCGCGATATCAAGCCTCAGAATTTGCTGGTGAACACCAAGACGCACGTGCTTAAAATTTGTGACTTTGGAAGCGCAAAGATTTTGGCGCCCACAGAGCCGAACATTTCGTACATTTGTTCAAGATACTACAGAGCACCCGAATTAATATTTGGAGCGACGCATTATACGACGGCGATTGATATTTGGAGCACGGGTTGCGTCATGGCGGAGTTGTTGCTCGGATCGCCTCTCTTCCCTGGCGATAGCGGCGTCGATCAGTTGGTGGAAATTATCAAAATTTTAGGAACGCCCACGCGAGAACAAATCAACAGTATGAATCCGCACTACACAGAGTTCAAGTTCCCTCAAATAAAGCCCCATTCGTGGTCAAAGGTGTTCTCCAAGAATACCGACCCGTTAGCGCTCGCGTTGATTGCTAAAATTCTTGTGTACGAACCAGAGGATCGTTTCGATGGTTTGAATATGTGCGCGCACGAATACTTTGATGAGTTACGCGAGGAGGATACAAAGTTACCCGATGGTAGTCCGCTACCACCGTTGTTTAACTTTACGGATGACGAATTGGAGGGCTTGAGTAGCGAGTTGAAGTCTAAACTCGTTCCAGCGCACACGCGATGATAGACGACGGCGCGCGACTCTATATTTATTCCTGTTCCTGTTGTACAAACGCATATACCATCATACAAGTAGACGTGAAACTAGATGAACTCGCTTTTGTTTTTAATCACAAGGAAAATCTATCAATCATCATCAATAATATTAATCCATCAGTTGGTTCGCGCGCGTCGCGACTCAGCGGACATTTTCACCGTCAAGCGAATGCGTAATGTAACCGCAAATCACAACTTAAACGACAAACGGCTCGAACGCCGGTTGGTCAAGAAGTTGCGCTTGATCCACGCACGATAATACCTTGCCATTCGCCTTCTCCTTCAAAATGCACTTGATAACCAACGCCGCGACGTCTTCGCGATGAATGGCGCCGCACACACGCTTATCCTCCGTCAACACCGCCGTCCCCGTCGCGGGCTCACTCTTCAACCCTCCAGGTCGAACAATAACATATTGCATCCCAGTCTTCGCGCTCACTTCCATTAAATGCTTCTCCGCCTTATCCTTTTCAATCAAAACCGGCTTCAACGCGTCGTACACATTCGGCGGAGGCGCCCCAGCCGAATCCCCAACCCCGATGCTCGTCACCAATACAAACTTCCCGCACCCCTTCGCCGCCGCCGCATCAATCAACGCGATATTCGCCGCGCTATCCGCGATTGGATCCGCAGGCGTGCCACCAATCGTGCTCACCACCGCATCGTACTCATCGCTTTGATTCATCGCCTTGGCCACATCCTTCTCGCGCAACGCGTCGCCCTTCACCAAGAACCCTCCCACGGATTCAATCTCCTTTCTGTTCGTCTCGTGTCTCTGCAAGCACGTCGCCCACGTGCCAGCCGCGGTGAGCTGACGAAACACATCCATGGCCACGCCGTTGCCGCCGCACACGAGCACGGAGATGTTATCCGGCTCTAAATCCCCGGCGCGAACGACGACGACTGGGCGCGATCGCGTCATCGACATCGATCGCATGGGTGACGACGTTCGCGCGCCGACGGCGGATGCGCGCACGGATGCGCACGGCAGGGCGAGCATGGTGATGATGTGTGTGCGAAGCGTCGCGCGCGCGAGGACGCAAAGTGTTTTGTCGCGGCGAGAGGCGCAAAGTGCGGGGTCATCGGTGTCGATTAAAGTGGATAACGAACGAAATCTCAGTCAAGATTTTGACATTTGACATTGACGACGCGTTGACATTATATACGACGGGTACGGCGCGTGTAGTGTGGTGCTAGTGCATGCGGGTGACGCGCCTGCCTTCGGCACGTTCCTGGACGTCGCCGCGCTGGGTCATGATGAGTAGGGCGCGGGTGACGGCCCATTCATTGACGCCTACGCGGGCGAGATCGTCGATGAGGTGACGCTTTGACGTCGTCGCGCCTATGGCGAGCTTTTGTCGGATTTGAGTTTCGACGACTTGGAGCTCTTCGCGTTGTTCTGGAGAGAGCACGACCATGTCGGCGACGCCTGAACGAGCGGCGTCGATGGTGGAGACTTCGAAGAGGCGTAAAGCTTCTTGGACGTGTTCTTCGGTGACTTGGGATTGTAGGCACATTTTGGCAAGCGACTCGGAGATGCGCACGATGGCTTCGAGTTGACGCACGGTGATGGGTACCGCAGCGTGGCCACCCGTGCGCTTACGTTCACGCATCTCCTCACGGTATTTCACGTAGGAGTCCTCGAGCATGCCTTTCGCGCGTTCACCGATTCTGGGCGAGCACATCGCGCGACAGTACTCGATGTAGCGCTTTAAAAATTTGCGCTCCTTTTCCTGCTGCGGATCGGCGGCCGTTTCGCTTTCATCCCCACCCCCGGCGTGGATGTTCAACACGTGATCTGCAATGAGCATATCACGCTCGTATAGCCGTTCATCTCGAACGATGAAAATCATATCGAAACGAGACAAAATCGTCGTTTGTAAATCAATGTTTTCCTGCGCTGTCTTCAAGTCGTCGTAGCGTCCGCTCGGTGGGTTCGCCGCGGCAAGTACCGCCGTTCGGCTGTTCAACATGGTTGTGATCCCAGCCTTGGCAATTGAAATTGTTTGTTGCTCCATGGCTTCGTGGATGGCGACGCGATCTTCGTCACGCATCTTGTCAAATTCATCAATACACACACACCCGCCGTCTGCTAAAACCATCGCCCCGCCTTCGAGGTAAAATTCGCCGTTGGCGTCTCTAATCACCGAAGCGGTGAGACCCGCGGCGGATGAACCCTTACCAGACGTGTACACACACACTGGCGCGGTACGTTCGACAAATTTCAAAAATTGCGACTTTGCCGTGGATGGATCACCGAGCAATAACACATTAACGTCGCCTCGCCGAGCGGTGCCGTCGGGGTGCAGCTTTCGCGAGCCGCAAAAGAGCAAGCACGACACCGCCGCCTTGACGTCATCGCTGCCGTAAATTGCGGGCGCAATGCGTGAACGAATATCTTTGATCACTTCCTTGAACGGACGCTGCGCGAACGACTTAAATTCTACGTGTTCGGCATCCGTAAAGTGCGAATCACCTCGCGCGCCCTCTGTCTCTTCATCAATACCGATGACGCGCAAGTACGCGTGCTGTACCGCCACTTTACCACCACCACGATCGCGCTTACCCCCACCCCCGCTTGTGGTCTCATACACACCCATCACCTTGACGCGCGTGCCTGGAACGATGGATAATACCATCGCACGCTCAACTAAAATTGACATATGTCGCGGCATTTCACCCGCCGGCACGCATTCGGGATTCTCTTGCAACTTCATATTCTGTTGATCGATGAATGAACTCTTTTCGGGAACGACTCTGTACGGGTCCGTACCGCACGCGTTAGCTTGCTGCCCAACCTCAGTGTCACGCGACACCGCAGCATTGCAAAATCGCGGCACGTTCGCCCCACTATACCCACCCGCGAGCTTCAACGAAATCGTATTCTTGCACCCTTTACATTCGAGCACCATATCCTTCGCCTTGGTTCTCGGTTTCGAAGTCGCGATAACAATCCCTGGAATGTACACCAACGTCCCAACATCATTAGAATTCAAACTTCTCAACGGTCTAGGAATCTCCTTTGACGTCAATTTTACCTGTACCGTTTCCTTTGCGCGCAACGGAGCGCCGAGCGCATCCGTCGCCTCCTCTTCCTCCTCCTCCCCGTTCCCCGCTCTAAACCCACGTATAACGTCCAACACCGCATCCTCCAACACTGGTAAATACTCATTCGGCTTCATTCGCACCTCTCGCGCTAATTCTCCATCGTGCGCAATCATATCATCAAAACATATCTTTAATTCCGTCGGCGCATTCACCTGATCGAGCGCGTCCCGATACGTCAACCGACCATCCGCGCTCGTCGCGTCTGGCGCCGAACGAAAATTTCGCAAGAAATCAATAAATTTCCCCTTGGCGCGTGCCGGGGTGACACGCGACGCATATTCTGCGTCTTGCGCCAGCGCGTTACCGTACGACATCGGTTCGTCGTCGTCATAGTAGACGTTTTCGCCGCCAGCTGTGGGACACGAAATTCAAAAATCACAATCATCAGTCCATCGAACTCCTGACGCGCGTGCGAGAGGCGATGGGCGAATGCGCGCGCGCGAAGTCACCGCAGATGACGTACCGTCCATGGCGTGCGAAGTCTGATTCCGTGCGCACCGTTGCGGGTGTACGGTGGGGCGTCTAAGAATGGCGATCGTGCACCGTGAGCGCCACTGAAACAGCTGCGGTATCGAGAACGGATGGGTCGGTTGACGTACATGAAATGATGAGGCGTTCGTAAGGATGTACAGATGATTATTACGACGTTAAATTATTGAGCGGTGAGAGCGGTGCGCGCGACGCGGTGCGCTTGGTGAGGTCGGCGGAGTTGGGATGGATGTACGCGCGCAAGGCTTCGTCTGGGCGAAACGCAAAGGCGCTCGGAGTGACGGGTTCGGCGAGCAACGCGCGGGCGGAATCTCTCGCGGGTGTGGCGCCCGTAGGGACGTCTTGGCGTACCGCGCTCGTGAGTTCGGTAGAGAACTGTTCGCGGACTGATGTGAGTTCGCGCGCGTGCTTGGACATGAAGTCTGCAAAGCCGCGTTCTGACGTCGCGGCGACGGCGTCGGCTAAATCTGAAAACGCCGCGCGGTCGCTGTCCAGAGACTTTAAGAGCGACTCGACGGTTTCGTCGCATCCACGGCGAGAGGCGACGACGGCTTGAACGGCGGCTTCAGAAGTGATTTCTGCACCCGCGCGTAGTTCTTCAGCGGCGCGGGTGAGTAAATCCGCTTGCTTTAACATGCTCGTGCGCGCGTGCTCGCTCGCGCGCCTCGCCGCCGTTTCAATCACCGTCTGCATGCTCGCTATGGACTCCTTGAGCACGTTCACCTCGGATTCTTTGCGCTTCATGAAATCATCTAAGACACTTTTCATGTGTGCGCGTGAATCTCGCTCGACTTCTTGAATGCCCGCTAAACCGCTTTCAAGCGCCTCTAAACGTTCGCACATTGACGTGCTCAACGCGTGAATGGCGTCTATGTTGGAGCTCATCACGCTCTCCTTGCGCGAAATTTTCTCAAACAACTGTGTGGCTTCGGATTTGGCGGCGACTAAGTCACGCGCCATTTGACTCGTGGCTGTTGATAAGCCTTGGTGCGACTTTTCAAATTCACCGAGCAAGTAGTCCTTTTCAGCGGCGGATTTCCTAGTCGCACGCAATTCACTCGTCGTCGCTCCTAAAGTTTCCCTCGTTTCACCGAGTTGTGCCTCAACCCCAGCGTGGTCTTCTTTGAGCTGTAAAAAGTTCTTCTTGGTCTTATCAAACATCCGCGTCACCTTGTCGTGCTCGGCCTGCGTGGAAGCGAGCGCACATTCGAGCTCCTCTGCTCGCCGCCGCGTCGCCATGTGCTCATTCTGCTCGGCGTCGTAGTTGGTCTTGGACATGTACACCCCGTTTTTCTCGCGCGTGGCGTGCAAGTCACTTTGTAGGCGGTCGATTTCCGTTTGTAATTCTTGCAAGAAGACGTTCTTTGGCGTCTTCCCGTTCGTCACGGGTTTATTTTTGATGTTTTTGGCTCGGTGCGCGTATTCGAGCGTACTCAGCGTTTCCTCCACCGAATGTGACGCTGGCGATACGGTGGCAATAACCAACGTTTTACATTTTCCACCGAGCGCATCACGTAGTAAACGCGTGAGTTTACTGTCTCGATAGGGCACGTGCCCGAGCTTATCGACCAAGGCGGTGATGACACGCCCGAGCGCGACGAGAGACTTGTTTATTTCACCCGCTTCTCTCGCGCGCGAATCTTTTGCGCCCGACCTCGAAATGTTCTCACTCCCCGCTAAATCCACCAAGTTCAATTTCCCACATCTAATGAACTCCTCACCATCAGGAGACACGTCTTTGATGTGAACGGTGACGCTAAATACGCTGTGCGAACGACTCGACTGCTTGTTTAACAACGTCTCTTCAGTTCGTCGGCGCGTTGTCCCTCGATTCAACACCGTAAATACCTCTTGCATGCTACGTACGTACACCTCCTCCAACCCTTTCACCGTCACAGCACCTTTACCATCTTCCATCAGCGCGTGCTTCATCTTATTCGAACCATCCGCCTCGAGCGGCGGTCCGAGCAAGTCGGTTATCTCTTCATTGTACAATTCCAAATACGTCACCTTGACGTGGTACTCCAACTCAGCCCGCTCGAGGTACTCAAACACGTGCGACATTGCGCGCGGAATAATTCCCGCCTCGCTACTCAACACATCACACTCCGCATCGTGCGCACCGCTCATCGTATGTGTCTTCCCCGTGCCAGTTTGCCCGTACGCGAACACCGTGCAGTTGTACCCGTCGAGCACGTCCCGCACCATTGGCTTCACCGCCGATTCATACACGCGCTCCTGCGTCGACGTCGGACCAAAAACATCATCAAACGTAAACTCACGATCACCGCTCGATGTTTTCGACTTCCCCGACGCCGTCGCCGTCGTCGTCGACGTCACCTTCGCACTCGAGCTCTCCACGACGAGCGCGCGCGACGCCTCATCGACAGAAATCACTTCAGGAACCTTTTCCGCACGCTCTCGCGCATTCAACGGCCTACATCGCGATCACACACACAAACACACACACACACATCAGTACACGCACTACGCCACATCACGCGCCGCACACCTCACGCCCATCGACGACAAAACTCGCCCATCGTGTGCGTCATCGTTTAAAAAAGTCGTTTGAAAAGCCAACGACACATCCATCCCACGCGCGTGTACGCCGCGTCGCTTGCTCGCAATCGCCTCGTCAACGCACCGACATCGTAGAACGACACTCACGCGCACGCTTTCACGCGTTCGCGCGTCATTCGACGCACTCGCGGGCGCCATGCGGGCGACTAATGTCGTCAAGAGCTACACAAACCAGCGAGTGTTCCCCTCGACTGCAGAGGCAAAAAATGACTGAAACCGATGGGATCAGCGGCATTGACGCGCGCGCATGGGCGCCACGGACCGCACACGCGCGCCTGGACGCGACACGAATGCGTCTGCGTCGACTGCGCTCGCGCGCGGCGGCGCTGGGGCGACGTCGACGGGGAATAATGGTAGCCATGGCGCGCGAGGTTCGAGTGCGCCGCAGCCCGGTGTGCTGAAAATCAATCCCTTTAAGCGCGCACCGAGCGTTCCAAAGACGTTTGCTGAGGATGCGCGGGGGATGTTACGACGAGCGATAGTTGCGGTGCAAGAACAGCGCGCGACGGAGGTGAGTTACGAGACGCTGTACCGTGCGGTGGAGAATTTATGCGTGCATAAACACGGTGATTCGGCGTACGAGGACTTTAGCTCTGGGGCAAACGCGCGCGCGCGTGAGGTTCTGCGCGCGCTCGATGGGCACACGATTGGTGATAATGAAGTCCTGTTGGCGAATTTTGATCGCGCGTTCGGGGAGTACTGCGCGCAGGCGTTGACGTTGCGGTCGATCTTTTTGTATTTGGACCGAGCGGTGGCGCACGGGGCGAGCGGCTCGGGACGGCTTTCGCTGTGGGATTTGTCATTGAAATTGTTTCATGATCACTTGGAGAAGTGCCAGGGGGTTAAAACACGCGTCGTGCGTGGGTTGCTACATGCGATTGAGCGCGAACGGGTTGGGGAGCATATTGATAGAGCGTTGGCGAAGCGCGCGTTGCGGGCGTTGCACGCGCTCGGGGTGTACGGCGAGGCGTTTGAAAAGGTGTTCATCGAGGCGAGTCAGGAGTTTTATCGCAAGGAAGGGAACGAATATAGCGCACAAACGGATGTGTCGGACTATTTGAAGCACTGCGAACGGCGGTTGAGTGAGGAATCGGAGCGGTGTACGAATTACTTGGACGCGAGCACGGCTCGGGGGTTAATGCGCGCGTGCGAACAAGGGTTGATTGAGGCGCACATCGGGGATATTTTGGATAAAGGATTCGTCGATTTAATGCGTCAACATAGAATTGATGATTTGCACCGCTTGCACAAATTGCTTGCGCGTATGGATGGTCTAGACCGCTTGTGTCGCGCGTTTGTGACATACTTGAAGCAGCAAGGTACCGCCATCGTCAAGGATGAAGAAAACGACAAGGACATGGTTGAACGACTGCTGGCGATGAAAACCGCGGTGGATGAAATCGTTACAAATGCTTTTGGTCGCACCGCCGCGGATGGGTCGAATGACATCTTTATCAACGGGGTCAAGGAGTCATTTGAGTCGTTTATAAACTGTCGCCAAAACGTCCCTGCGCAGCTCATCGCAAAGTACATCGACTCCAAATTAAAGACTGGAAACAAGGGCGCTACTGAAGAAGAACTAGAAGTCACGCTTGATAAGGCGTTGATGATTTTCCGCTACATTAGCGGTAAAGATGTTTTCGAGGGCTTTTACAAACGAGAACTTGCCAAGCGCTTGTTGCACGGAAAGAGTGCATCCATCGACGCCGAGAAATCAATGATTAGCAAGTTAAAGGCAGAGTGTGGCAGTCAATACACGCAACAACTCGAGATGATGTTCAAAGATATCGACATGAGTCGAGAAATTATGCACGCGTTCAGGCAATCCATCGAGGAAAATCCGGCGTTGCCAAAGGGAATCGAGATGAATGTCAACGTCATCACTTCAGGGAGCTGGCCGCAGTACTCCACCGTTGACGTCAAGCTCCCAGAGCAGCTCGCTATGTTGCAAGAAAACTTTCAAGAATTTTATTTGAACAAGCACTCGGGGCGAAAACTGACGTGGCAAAACTCACAAGGACAATGCGTGGTGAAGGCGCAATTTGCCAACGGCCCAAAGGAGCTCTTCGTGACGCTCTTTTCGTGCGTGGTCTTGATGCAGTTCAACGCCAAGCCGACGTTGACGTATAAGGAGATCGCCTCAGAAAGTGGTTTGGAAGAAAAGCAACTCAAGCACACGTTACAATCGTTGGCGTGCGGGAAAACGCGCATTTTGAATAAAGAGCCAAAATCCCGCGAAGTGAACGACGACGACGTCTTTGAAGTCAACTCTGCGCTGAGCGAACGCCACTTTAGAATCAAGATCAACTCGATTCAAGTCAAAGAGCAAGCCGAAGAAAACAAGCAAACATTAGAGAAAATCTTTGCCGGTCGAGAGCATCAGTGTGATGCCGCCATCGTGCGCATCATGAAGACCCGCAAGACGCTCTCCCACGCCTTGCTCGTATCGGAACTCTTGGCGCAGTTGAAATTTCCAACCAAGCCGAGCGACTTGAAGAAGCGCATCGAAAGTTTGATTGAACGCGAGTACATCGAGCGCGATAGAGATGATCCACAAAAGTACAACTACTTAGCTTAGACAACGAGATGTTAATTTACACCATTCGTATTCATTCTTTTCCTCGCTCGTTTCGCGCGCGTAAAATTTGAAAAATGTCTCGTGGGTGCTCGGTTTTCACCACAACGCCACGCGCACCGTCGCTCGCCATGGATTTCGACGACGACATCGATGACGAAGCGTTAGCCAACTTCGATTTAAACGCCGCGACGGCCAAGTCATCGCTAGCGATGCGTCGCGCGTGCGGTAAAGACGCCGATGCGTCGCCGGTTGCGCTCAAACGACGAAAGGTGGAGCAGCTCGAGACGCACACCGGCGCTCACGCCAGCGCCGGTGATGCCTCCGCGTTGGATGCGTCGCTGCGAAAGTATTATGGATTGTCGTTTCGTCCTGGCCAGCGCGAAGTGATCACCGCCGCGCTCGCCGGGCGAGATACTTGTGTGTTTTGGAGCACCGGGAGCGGCAAGTCGTTGTGCTACTCTCTCGCGGCTTTACATTCCGGCAAAATCTCTGTCGTCGTCTCGCCGCTTATTTCGCTCATGAACGATCAGTGCATTGGATTGAATAATACCGTCGGCGCGGTGTGCGGGAAAGACGTCGCGGTGTTTTTGGGGTCGGCGCAGATGGACGCGCACGCGGAGCGTCGCGTATTTGAAGGCGAGTATAAAATTGTCTTTGTGACGCCAGAGAAGTTGACGGCGTCGACGTCGTTCATTAATGGATTGAAGCGCATGGTGGAGCAAGATGATTCTATTGGCTTGCTTGCGATTGATGAGGCGCATTGCATTTCGAGTTGGGGGCATGATTTTAGACAGAGTTATACGCAGTTGAACATGTTGCGTGAGCAGTTGCCGACTGTGCCAATCATGGCGTTGACAGCGACGGCGGTGAATTTTGTTCGAAACGATATCATGAAGATTCTTGGGCTGAATAATCCATTTGTGGCGTCGAATTCTGTCGATAGACCAAACTTGCGTATTTCAGTAAAGCGCAAGGTGGATTTTGGCAAGGATTTGCAACAAATTTGCGAACGAATCGGCGGTCGCGACGGAGCGGTGCCGACGATTGTGTATTGCGCGACGATTGCTGAGGTTGTAAAGTTGTGCGGAGCGTTGAAGCAGCGTCTTGGCGATTCAGTGGTGCAAATGTATCACGGATCCATGCCCAATGAAGATCGTCGTGAATCACACTTGGCATTTCTTACTTCGCGCTCGCCCGTCATTGTCGCTACGACGGCGTTTGGCATGGGGATCGATAAGGGCGACGTTCGCCGCATCATACACCACGGCGCGCCGAAGACTATGGAGGAGTACTACCAGCAAATTGGTCGCGCCGGGCGCGATGGCATGGATTCTAATGTCACGCTCATGTTCGCCGACAACGACTTTACGAGATACTCGTCTGATTTCTACACCAAAGACTTAACTCCAGAAGCCGCGCGCACGCAGCAAAATTCAACAGACATGCTGAAGGCTTTTGTGAACGATAGAGAGACGTGTCGACGCGTGCTCATCATGCGTCACTTCGAAGAGAAACCTCCGTTTACTAGATGTGACGCATCGTGTGACAACTGCGCTCGAAGCGCGCTCGGCCAAGATGTTTTGCGACGAAATTTCGCCATCGAAGCGCGGCCGATATTTCTCACGTTGAAATTCGCGGGTGGGAGCATGACGATGACAAAGTTTCTTCGTACGATCACGAACTCAAAAGAGAGCGAACCGCTAGCGCCGTGGCAGCGAGAGGCGATAAATGCCGCACTATTAGCCGCCAAGAACCACACGCCGGGATCGACGTCGACGGAATTTTTCAAAGAAATGATGGCCATCTTATCGCAGACGGGATTAGTTTCGGAACGAATTGTCAAAGGTGGGTACAGTACGTATTCTGTGTACGCTTTAACTAGCGATGCGCAGCAATTCTGCACGCAGTCTCCGCCAGCGTTAATCTTGCCTACACCCGAAACGGTGATGAACGCTGAGCGAGAATTAAAAGATAAGCTCGACGCCATCAAGAAAAAGTTGTTCGATGGTGGCGTTGACACTTCGCAAATCCCAGCGCACGAATTAGAGCGCGGAAGTGGTGAAATTATCGACGCTGAACTTGCATGGATGAACAAGTTGGCGTATTATCGCAGCACTGGCAACGAGCGGCGCGCGGATGCGCTCTTGGCACTTCTCAAGAAGATTGAAGCCTGGCGTGATGAACGCGCAGTGGCTCTTGGTATGGCACCCGCTGCCGTGCTCAAATCGTTTCTTTGCAAAAAGATTGCGTACGTACTGCCCCGTTCAGTTGAAGCGTTGCGCGCTGTCGGCGTGCGGGTCACTGGCGTCGAAGAATTATCCAAGGTCATCAACGACGCGGCTGAAGAATTTTTGCCGCCACCTGCCTCTGTAAACGCTTCAGGTAACGAATTGCGTTTCGGCACGATTACACCGCGCGAGCCCTGGGCATTTGCCGTGTACAAGCCGCGCAAGGCGCCGAAAGCGGCGGGCGGAGGTATATTGAAACCAAATTGGGAATATAGCTACGATCGCTTCACCGCCGGTGAGCACATCGAAGCGATTGCGTTGACGCAACCAAATGACAAAGCTATTCAACCCGCCACGGTTTTCGGCCACTTGATGGAGGCGTTGCAACACGGCAAGACGGTGGACCTCGACCGCGCCTTTGCCAGCCTTCAGCCCGAGCACAGGCTCACCACGGAAGACTGCCAGCGTTTCGCCGAACGACAAGCATCCCTCGGATTTGACGTTCGTACTTCACCAGAGTACGCCGCCAAAGACTTCGCTCAGGGTCTCGTTCCAGACATCCCGAGCGCCGACAAGCCTCCCGAAGTGCGCGCGCTCGAAGCCGCGGTGTACGGCAAAATCCGCACCTGGGTTGCCCTTCGCCGGTGCGGTGCGCTTTAATCGCTCTAGTATCGTATCGTCATTCTTGTAAATCACACGCATTGTTTATCACACGAGCATCCCACGCCCTTGGGTCGACGCAATCAACAACAGCCGCGGGTGAGTTTGAATTGCGCAAAAAAAAGGCGCGAAAAAAGGCGCGAAAACGGCATTCCGCACCACACGTATCCGACGATGACAATCACGAACGCCTTCGAACTCGAGCGCGCCGCGCGCATCGAAGCCAATAAAGCGCGCATGGCTGCCATGGGCATCACAACCTTGGCGTCTAACCTCGCCGCCGTCGCCGCCGTGGCGAAAAAGACTCAGGTGCGTTGCGATGTCAGTGCAGTTTTTGCATTGGTACCGATCGCGCGCGTGTTCCGCCGCGCATTCGCCCGAGATTACGTCTCTCGCATGACGCATGCACTGATTGCGTACTGACGTTGTATTTTGTTCGTTCTATGTACCTTTAATTGATGCGCAGACGCCGCGTAAGCGTCCGGTGAGAGAAATCTTACCAGACACCGAGCGCCGACGATCCTCGCGCGACGTGAAAAAGGTGGATTACTTTGGTATGGATGAGCCCGGGTGTGAGGCTGGAGACCGTCGTGTGCGCGCGCCGCGAGTCGTACGCGCACCGAGCAACGCGCCGCGAGCGGTGTTTTCAGTCGGTGGGCGAGTGTACGATAGCGAGCTCGGGGTGACGTGTCACTGGTGTCGTCAAAAGACTGTCGAGACGCATGTGACGTGCACGGGCGCTGGATGCTCCGGCGCGCGTTTGCCCTTGGCGTTCTGCGGCATGTGCTTGAGCAACCGTCACGGTGAGGATATTGATGACGCCGTGGCGAGTGGATGCTGGGAATGTCCGCGATGCCGTGGGTCGTGCGGGGATGGGTGCGTGACGTGCTGCAACTGTGGTCCGTGCCGTAAAAAGGCGGGATTAACGCCGACGCACCAGATGATTCAGCTCGCGCGCGCGCACGGTTTTGATAACGTGCACGATTACTTGGTGCATCGCGAGACTGGTGAAGACGCGGAGACGATTGCGGAGCGCAAGTTGACGTTTCGGTGGGGTAAATGGTTGCGCGATGACTTTTGCCGACCCGTGGCTGACAAAGAAGAAGAAGAAGAACAAGAGCAGGTCGTTGCCTTGTCGAGTGCCGATGAAGAAAGCGCGCGAGATGTGTCTTCCAGTGAAAACGCGACACCAGCGGAATCAGAATCGGATGACGCTGAGTACATGGTGGTGCACCGCACGCCGAAGAAGCGCCGCGTGGCCCCATCGACCCCGAGTACGTCGTCGCCCAATGTCGGCACGCCAGCCCAAGGCGGAGGCTCTTCTCGCACTAGTCCACGTCAAAAGCTCAAATCCTCAGTGGCAAGGAAATCAGTCGCAAGCAAGCCGACAAAGTCTGTTCCGGTGCCCGCTCCGATTGCCGGTGATGATATTTATGAGTTTGAAGCCATCTTAGATCGCCGAAAGCGCGGTCGTGGTGAGCAACTCCTCATCAAGTGGCGTGGATTTGACGAATCCCAAGCCACGTGGGAACCGGCGACGAACATCATCGCCAATGCGTAAGTGTACGCATATATACAGTACGATACGATATACATTATCGAGCGTCTCCGGCGCTCTCAACACTGAGAGCTCTGCTCGAGGCTCGAGCGCCTCCTATACCATCACTATTACGATGTCAATGACACACATACACGCTCAGCAAAACAAACGAAAATTGCACATCTCACATACAGAAATCCACCCAGCGTTACACGAACGACATTCATACCCGACGTTTCGGCATGAAGGCGCGATTCCTAACAGTAATCCACAGAGCAGTATATACTCACGAGCTCCATTCCCCGACTCGTGCGTATACGTGATCATCTACCACCGCGCGCGCGACTCTCGAACCAACGAGTGCGCGTGCGAACGTTTGCGCCGCCGCGTACATCGCTATCGCGTGCGCGCGCGCGTGAACAGTACGCACAATGCCCGCTGAAAAGGAGCGCGAGTTCGGTAAATTCGATTGCGTATACCATGATCCCGACGCGCGTACGCCCGTGATGGGTAAACTCAGCGTGTTTGAGACTGCATTGCTGTTCAGTGGTGATATATTCGGCGTCGCATTGAGTGGATCGTCGATGAAAGTCAAGTTAAGGGACGTGGCTACGCTTCGCGCGGAGAGTCGATTGTCGCTCGTCGTGGAACGCGCAAACGGGAAGACTTTATCGCTGAGCTTTACCAATAGCGCCCCGGCTTTTGATTGCTTGGTGAAAAGTTGGAATTTAACGCAACCTAATGCGGATGAGCGCGTGGCGACGGGTCCTGGGAAGGATAAGAAGACGTCTAAAGGCGACGGACGGGCGAGCGGTGGGCTGGCGGAGATGGTGCAAGAGTATCGAGAAAGCGCTGAGAAGAAACTGCAGAGTTTCGTCGCGGAATTAAGCTTGCTCGGGGCGAAACCTAAACCTGCACCGCGGTTGCCGGTGATCGACGTCGAAGACGAAGTGTCGAGGTGCTTGTTTGTTCGCGTGGTCAAGGCAACTGACGTACTGGCGATGGACAGCGGCGGGACGTCAGATCCATTCACATCTGTACGCTATCGCGGTTTGGAGTCGACGACGAAAACTATTTACGAAACGCTCAACCCTGAATGGGACGAGGTGTTTACTTTTAGAGTTCCGCCGAATAAGATCAGCCTAGATGAGACGGATGCGCTGGAGTTTCACTTGTTTGACAGAGACGTGGCGTTGAACGACTTTATTGGATACACAAAGCTCGACTTGACGGGCACGAAAGTCTACGGAACTCGTCGCACGCGCAGTGTGCTCAAACTAGGACCGTTGCCGAAAGATCAGCAGCCAGACTTTTTCGACGTCAATCACTTGAAGGAGAAATTGATGTTTTGGGAAGGCGAACGAACCATCACGGGAACAGTTGAAGTCGAGTACTGGCTCGGTAACCGCCACGACGAAGAATACCGAGTGGCCGGGGTTCCAGTCTTGCGCAAGCCTGACCCAAAGTCCGGGGAAGCGATCAATCACTTTTGCGATCCTGTCTCGGCGTTGCTGCGCGTTGAAGTTAAGGCTGGCAGAAACATCATCAACTTGGACGATGACGACGGGAGCGATCCATACGTCGAAGTCATTCTCGTGCAGCCTGATGGAACAGAGCACAAACAACAAACGCACTATATTGATGATGCCACGGACCCTGAATGGAATCGCACGTTCAACTTTATCGCTGCTAAGCCGTATAGCTCAGAGTTGATTTTCCGCATGTACGACTACGACGGCGCAACGAGCTATGACGATTTAATTGGTGAGGTTAAAATCCCAATTAGCAAGCTCAAGCTTCATACGGGAATTGGGCAAGCACCTGAACGCGAATGGCACACGCTACTGGATGCCGAAGGCAAGGATGCTGACGCTGAAGGTACAAAGTATGGCGATCTTCAAATACGTGCCTATTTGGATGAAGAATACTTTGAGCACTTACACGGAGGAAACACAAGTAAAGCTGTCGGACGTTTAACAGTTGATGTTTTGGAAGGGATTGATTTAGTAGAGCCGCAAGACACGTTCGTGATGGTAAAGACTGGCCCATACTGGTCTCGTTTGCCAGACAAAACAGCCGATGCGAATCCGCAATGGAACATTCGGCTTCGATATCCCATCATGGAACCCAGCGATCCAGTCACCGTGGGCTTATTTAGTTTGTCAAAAGGCACGATGATTGGACGAATCAAAGTGATTCTATCTACTCTGGACGATGGCTTGCGCTACGAGGACGACTTCCCGCTCAAAATGATGAAGGGTGGCGTCGTCGAAACGGTTGGGAAGTTGCGCGCGTCGTTCACGTTCAAGCACAAGTCTGGTACCGTGTTGGCATACAGATACGCGCAACCAGTTCTTCCAGACAAGTGGTACCTCCAACCGCTCACTGAAATCGAGCGCAGGCAGATGATGAAGGCGCATTCGTCTATGATCATGAAGCGTCTTTACAACTCGAATCCGTCAATTCCAGAATCTGTGTCGAAAGAATTGCTCGACTTTTCAAAACAAGAAGTGAGCATCAAGGGTATTAAAAGTTCCATCGCTCGCATCGAGCGCGTTGTGACTAATCTCACGTCCGTGGGTGATAACTTTTCATACGTTTTCAGTTGGGAATCCATTCCTTTGACAGCGTTTGCGCAGCTGGTCATGGTGTTTGTCATTCATCATCCGAACACCTTTCTTCCCATGATCCTCTTGAGCATCGTGTTCCAATCGCTCATGCGGTTTCCATCTCGCCACCAGCGCGTGCTCGAGCGGTGCGTTCCGGATAACTGGCTATCTGTTGGCATGGCGTTCGCCCCCGAGTCTGCAGAGGAGCTTGAAATCAAGCGTCAAGCGGAAGAAGCCGAAAGAAAACGTCTCGAAGAGGAGCGCAAACGCCAAGCTGAGAGAGAAAAAGAGAGGCGAAAAGAAGAAGCTGAAGCTAAAGCAATCGAGATGAAAGAAAAAGAGGAAAAGAAAGAAAAACAAGCGTTTACGTTTGAATCTCTCAACCCGCTCGCGGCGTTGCAACGTCAAATGGATGAAATTTCACACATGATTCAAGACGCGCAAGTAGTGTTAGACGACGCCGCGGGCGTTCTCGAACGCATCGCATGCATTTTGGATTGGGACGAGCCACGTATCACTGCATGCGTCGTGCTCGCGCTCGTGATTATCGCATGGGCGTTGATTTTCATTGACGTCGTCGTGCGATTCATGACCAACATCGTCCTCGGCGTCTTCATGAAAACCTTTTTCACCATCTTTTCCCCGAGAACCATAAAATGGTCGATTTCCGCAGGTTTCTTATTCACCATGCGTCATCCCGCAATCTTACCCGATGCCGCCACGGCGGCTATCGAAGAAGACAAAGCTGCGCGTAAAGCCGCGCTCGCCTCCGCCAGTTCCTCTGGCGCCGCCAGCGCCGACGCCCAAGACCAATCCGATGAACAAAAAGCATCGCTCATGGACCCGCGTCCATTACCACCACTCAATGTGTTCTATCGAATCCCAACCTCCGCGACGCGAATCTTGTAATATTATCATCAAAGCACGCTACGTGAAACCGGTTCTCTCTCTTCTGTCTGCTCTTGTCTTGAAAAAGTTCCGTGGGGAGTCCACCCCCCGACTTCCTGTTCATGACTGGTCAATTTTCTAATGGTTTTCTCCAAAGGAGTTGACCAGAAAATCACTCTCACGCCGCCACTTCCACGCGCGGTCGCCACGCGATCGACGTCCGCACGCGCACCGTTCGCGCAAACACTCGCGAACGTTTCTTTCCCACCCGTCTCGCGCAACGCGTCGCCGTTGACGCGCGCGCACGTCGAGGCTGGCGCGCGCGACACAGGTGTCTGGCGCCGCCATCGGATCGACGCGCGGGCGCGCCCGTGAACGCTTCGTCAGCGCCGTGAACGCGGCTGCGTAGCGCGTGGAACGTAGACGGTGATATTCGTCGTGTGTGTGCGCGAGTGAGGCGCGAGCGCGACGCGGAGGATGCGGGCGCACGGGGGTGATGACGCGCCAGCGGGTCTGGATTTTGAGTTTTCACAGGTTTTCGGCGAACGCGCGGCTGGAGAGGAGGTACAGGATGCAGACATTATATCCGCGGTGGAATTTAACGTGACTGGTGAGAAATTAGCGACGGGTGATCGTGGAGGGCGGGTGGTGCTGTTTGAGCGCATACATCACTCGAAGAGCGCAATCGAGGAGCTACGGTCGAGGTTTTACGAGAGCGGCGTCGGCGGGGCGGATGGGAGCGATGTTCGTCCGCCAGCGATGTTTAGTGGGAGGAAAGAACCTGTGGAATATAGGTATTTGACAGAGTTTCAGTCGCACGAGCCAGAGTTTGATTATCTCAAGTCGCTGGAGATTGAAGAGAAGATTAACACGCTCCGGTGGTGCAACCAAGGCGCCAACGACGCAAACTTTGTGTTGTCGACAAACGATAAGACGATCAAGTTGTGGAAGGTTTATGAAAAGCACTTAGAGTGTGTCAGTGGGTTCAACGTAGATAGAGGAGAGGGGGGTGGATTTAGACGTATGAATGGCGGCGGAGCAAGTAGCGCTCCAGATGTGACGGCACAAACGCAGCACAACGGCACACTGAAATTTCCATCAGTCGTGCGAGGGGAGAGTGTGTTCACGGCGCGTAATAGGCGTGTATACGCTAACGCACACGCCTATCATATCAATTCTTTGAGCGTGAATAGTGACGGCGAGACTTTTATCAGCGCCGATGACTTACGCATCAACTTGTGGCACTTGGAGAGTTCGCAACAAAGTTTCAACATTGTCGATATCAAGCCGACAAACATGGAGGATTTGAGCGAAGTCATTACCGCGGCTGAATTCCATCCGACGCACTGCAATTACTTGGCGTATTCATCGAGCAAGGGTACGATTCGTTTGACAGATTTGCGACAGCACGCTGTGTGCGACTCGTACGCCAAGCTGTTTGAGCTTCCTGAGCCGGCTGAGAAGAGAAGTTTCTTTTCAGAAATCATAGCCAGCATCAGTGACATCAAGTTTAGCAGAGACGGTCGATACATCTTGTCGCGAGATTATCTCACCATGAAACTCTGGGACATTAACATGGACAGAGCCCCGGTGGCGACGGTAAACGTGCACGACCACTTGCGACCAAAGTTATGCGACTTGTACGAAAATGATTCGATTTTCGACAAATTCCAGTGCTGCGTCAGCAACGACGGCTCGAACATCGCAACTGGCTCGTATGGTAACGTGTTCAAAAGTTTCAATACCGCCGCGGATGATAACGGTGCGAGCGGCGCCACGTTTGAAGTTTCAAAAGACCCGAGTGGTAAATCCCGCGGCGCCACCTCTGCCGTCAAAACACCCCAACGCAATAGAATGGATTACACCACTACGACCGGTTCCAGCAACAGCATCACCGCTAACGACGTATTCAGCTTATCCCCGGCGGATTTTGCTGCGGGTAAAATTCTTCACATGGCGTGGCATCCGAGCGAAAACATAGTCGCCACCGCCGCCGCCAACTCCCTCTATTTCTACAACGCCGCGTGATTGTTTGTTGTAATTAAATCGCATTCGCAACAGCAATACCACGAAAGCTTACGACGCACACGCAACATCGGAAAATTTCGGAACTTTTTATTCCTTCTCTTATTCCTTCTCGGAGACGCGAACGACAGAGAACCTGAAACCCTCAAAACTCCGCACGCTTTTGCGCGCGCATCGTCGTCGTACGCGCCCGACACCGCACCCGCGCACGCACGCGCCCCACATACATCCCACCGTCGCGCGTGGAGTCCAACCTAGCCCTCCGTCGACGTCGTTTCAAGCCATCATGTCGTCCGCGGCTGTGAACCACGCCTCGATGCACAGCTCCATCGCGGAAATGAATGCCGTCATTGGCTACGACGCGGTCATCGTGTGCACATCCAACGCCGCGCAAGAGTCATATTGGCAAACGAGGTTGGAACACACGCGCGGTCAGGCGGCGAAAGCTGCGGCGGTGATTGTGTGTGTGCACGAAGACTGGAACGGGGATGGCGCCGGTAACGGGTTGGGGACGCTGTACGCGTACGCGAAAGCGCGCGATAAAGCGAAGAATGCGAGCGAGAGTGTTGACTTGGACGCATTGCTCGCGAGTGGTGGGTCGGTTGGGATGTATCACACCGCTGGGAAGGGCACGCGATTGGCGCCGTTGCCTGGGTCCGAGAATAATAATAAGCCGGGCGTAAAGTTGCCGAGTTTGGTGGATGTGAACGGCGCGACGGAGAATTTGACGATTTTGGAAGCGGTGATTCGCCAGACTGGACGGTACGCGAGCGAACGCGCTGGACGATGCAGTGTGTTTTGGGGTGATCAAATTTTCGTACCATCGGCTGGGCATGGGGCGAGTGGAGCGCATCACGCTGATATTCTCGCAGTCATGGGACCGATGCCGACGGCGGATGAGTGGCGCGAACGCGGTCTCGAAAAGTATGGTTTAATCGCTGTCAACGACACGAATGAAGCTACACAAGTTGAAAAGGTATCTTATGAAACCGCACAAGGGTTGTTGGCGTCTTTCGGGGCGGTGAGCAGCGTCGGTCCATCGCTCGGGTCGTTTTCGTTGTCCGCGCCGATGCTCGCCGGCTTGATGGAAGAGTTTGCGTCTGAAATCGCCGCCAAGCAAGCTAAGATGGATAGCGACCCGCATTTCTGGATGCCATTGACCATGCAGAGCGATGCCTATGTTGGCGTGATGGTCACCAAGGGTGAAACCGAGGCGCAGGCGTCGGCGCACCACGGGCGCATGCAGGCGTTCCGCGCCAAGCTGTTGGGCGCGCATCCAGACAAGGGTATGTTTGGTGCCATTAACGTCGGTTCGGGCTCTTATTGGTGGGACTACGGTTTACTCGCATTGTATTTGAAGAACAATCTGTTAGCGCTGGGTGATGGCGAAGAGTCAAAGGCGTTGCGATTGTACCTCGGCATTCCAGAGGACTCACGTCGCGTAAAAGCCGATGTCAGCGGCGCCGCCGTGGACGCCGCCACCGTCGTGTTGGAGTCTAAGATTGCGTCCGGATCAGTGAGCGCATCTGTACTTTCGCACGTGCGTACGGTGAATGCGGACATTTCCAACTCGCTCCTCGTCAATGTGACGGCGAAGAATATTCGCGCGCACAACTGCGTGGTGTACAACGTTGTGGATGAATCCGACGAAGGTTTAATCTTACCTGACGGCTCGGTGTTCACCAACGTCTTCATCCCCGCCGCCAATGGCAGCGATTCTACCAAACTTGTCATGACGTCGTCAACGTCCACGTGCGGTGGTAAGGTGTTCAAGCAAAAGCTCACGCCAAATCCGTATTCGTTCAACGATGTCTACAAGATGAACGCCGACACCGACGTCGCGGCCGCGTACGCGATGTCCGCCGCCGCCCATCGCGACGCCGCCGGCAAACATTGACATCATATATATACATCATAACCAACAATTAATTTCTCGCACCGAGCACCAAATGTGCGACACATCAAGTCTGTTCCAGGCAACACCGTTGATTTTTTAGATTTGTACTGCGAAATTCTCGTTGTACGTCAATCACTGTCCTCACACCGCGCCGTTTTGCTCGCCACTCGTGCGCCGGCGATCGGCATGTCGTCCAATATTGACGTTAACGTCGACGACGCGTTCGCCCGCGACGCGCCCGACGGTGAAACCCGCGAAACGTTTGGAGAAAAGCTCCAACACCTTTGGGAGAGGCAGCGACAGCGTTGGCGTGAATTCGAATGGACTCGCAAGCACACCAAGATCTCCATCATCGCGTTCGGCGCAGCGTGTGGCATCACCGCTGTGGTTCTCTTATGGGTGTTCGTGGGCACGATTGCGGGGATGGGTACGCTCGGAGGGATCGTTTTTGCGCTGGCGGGCGCGGACGTCGCGCGCGTGATGCGTTCAAGCAAGGGCGCGTTCGGCGATGATTTTCATGAACCAGACGACGATGCTGACGGTGGCACACATGCGTCGTATGGTGCGCTAGATGACACCGCAACGCGCGCGTAGCGCGATTCCGTGATGTGCGCGCTCGAGCTCGAGCTCGGAGCGGACAGAGGAGCCGAAATCAAGCGCCGGTTCGCGGGAACAATAGCCTTTAGCCCTATACACCATATAGCTTGTATGAATATCACATGCATAACGTAATTTAATGCATCGTTTTCGCACCCGTTCGTTCGCGTCGGGTGAGATCGCCACTACGGCGTTATCTGACTCGCGTGCGCGCGATCGACGCCCGCCCTTACGCCTCACTTTGGGCCGCTCGGTGGACGTCACGCGTGTGAACACACACGCGACGCACACACACGTATACTTGCCACTCCACGTCGCTCTACGTCGCTCTACGTCGCTCTACGATATGTTACGCGAGCTCGCAAAGACAATCATCCCTCGCAGCCAGTGGGCCGCATCGTATGTTGATGTGATGCCGACGGCGCGTCACGCCAAAGTTGCCGCGTCTTGGGGTGGCGCCGGGTTGTTCACCGTGTTCTGGCTGATCGGTGATGATAGCTTCTGCTGGCTCAAGAACACCATCGTCGGTGGTCCGGAGGAGGAAGACAAGTAAGTAAGCAAGCGTAGAAGAGGTTTGCATATTGAATTTTAGCCGCGTGAACTTGTTATATGACGAAAGATATGCAATACGACATGAGTGCCATGCGCGCGTGATTGCAGCTTTGAATGTATTTTTATTTGAGAAAACTATCGCGTTTGCGATTGCGCTAGGAGGATGTCGCGGTGACTTTGCGTTGTCGCACGCCGTCGGCGGTGATGTCTGCGCGTTCGCCCACGTCGGCGACTGGATCAATTGAACGCCCTGCGATGGGCGACGCGTGCACTGACGACGGCGCGGGTTGTTCGGTGAAACTCGCCGCACCTTCCTCGGCGAGTTTCTTGAGTATGCTAATCGCAGTAGGGATGATTTTCGCACCCAAGATGGTGAGACCAGGGACGATGCCGAGCTGCATCGCAGAAGCGACGTCGAGTTGGTTGAAAATTGCGCGACCGTATAAAAAGATTGCAGCCAGGCAAAACAACGTCACGGGGTGCGTCAGGAGCCATTTGATTTCGTTCATACCGAGAATGATCAATAGTGCAATCATCCAAATCGGCGCACCGCCCGTGAGCGCGCGTCGCGCCGCCTCCTTGGCCGCCATGGCTTGCGAAACGGCGTACAAAGTATCCGATTCAAATTGTAACCAAAGCGCGCGGCACTCAGCAGGGGACAACACGACATCGTCATCTGACGCACCGTCCCATTCCGTCGGGTATGCGCTCGACACATCGTCATCTTGCGCACTCGTCGCCAAACCATCTTCGCTCGCAAGCACGGGAACATCCTTTGGAATCAACCCATAGAGCGCGGCTTCCATCTCTTTAATCGCAGCTTCATCCCCAGCCTTGGTGGCGTCTTCCCCGAGTCTCGACACCGCGAGGAGTGCGAGTACTCGCAGTGCCTCTCGTTGCGCTTTGCGGTTAATGGCCGCGACGTCATCCAATGGACGCCAAATTCGAGGCAAACCTTTGGAATCTTTTGAAAACACGCGCGCAAACGCCTGCTTCATGTGCGCCATCGCGCCGCTCGCAGCATCGCGCGCTTTGGCGTCAACAACCTCCGTAATACGGTCACGCATATTTTCATGCACGCGCTTGAGCTCTTCTGTATCGGGATCAAACTCGTTCACGGCTTGTAAGACTTCTTTTTCCCACTTCTCTGCGGCGGCGACGCGCAGCTGTCGAAGGTTGGCCCACATGTCGCGCGGCGCTTCTTCGAGAATTCCAATAGCCTGCGCGCTCACGCCGCGTTCCATCGCGCGTTCGACGGCATGAATGGTCAAATTCATGCGCTCTCGACGCAAGTTATCGACAATCATGTCCACAGCCTTACGGAACTCCTTAGTTTCCTCGACGACAAAGTCTGCCCAGGCGAGGTCATCCGCTGGAAGCGCGTCTTCGAGCTTATCTTCCCATTGCGCGTCAAGTTTTTCGTACGACGCTTTGATGTGCGCCGCGAACAACACGCGATCAGTAGATTTCTTCTTTAACGCATACGCTGCGGCGGCGTCACCGAGCGTAGAGTTTACTTCGTGCACGAACGCTTCGATAATTTCGACGCGGACGTGCTCCAAATGCGCCGCCGCGACTTCAGAAAGCGCCTTGGCGACGCGCACTTGTAAATCCATTCTCTTCGCCTCCCGAACCGCCTTGTCGAAATACTTGGCTTCATCGTCGTATGGCTTGACCGCCACGTCTGTCAAAGCGACCATTTTCTTACCAAGTTGGGAAATCTTCCCCGCCGTGGCGCCCGCGTGCAACTCTGCGAGCTCTGGCGCGTCAACAACTTTCGCGAGCGCTGCGTCGGCAATTTCCTCACATCGCACCGTAGCCACCATAATCTTGTGCGCAGGTAAATCCAAATCCTTATTCGCCTTTACCGCATTCCAAACCTCACGCATGGACACGCTCAAGCCAGAAATCGGCACTCCAGTGCTCGGCGATTTCAAACTCTCGGCGTCGCTCGCTGGAGCGTCGAATCGCTCGCGCAGCGCCTTCGCCTCTGTTTCAAATTTCTCCCGTTCATGTTCATAATGCGGCAATGAGGTAAACTTCAAGTCAAACAATGTCGATATATCCGTATCTGCATACCGCTCCGGCTTAGTGATCCCTCGCCAAATCGTATCTAAATCCGCGCGCAACGCCTCCACCAATCGCTCAAACGGCGTCTTTGACCTGTCCCGAATCACAAATACCAACATCGTTCTCCGTTCCGGCGAAAACACTTTGAGATTCACCTCAAATATCGTCCTCAACAACGGTTTCCCACTCGCCTGCTCGCGTCCAATGTCGTTACACCACATGTTCACCATTAAAACATCTGCGCTCGCCATCGCAAACAACGCCGTTTGCTTCTCAAACGCCGTGTCCTCCTCCCCTCTCTCGCGCCCATCCGTGCCTTCCAAGTCCATCACCAGCGTCGGCGTGTGCATCAAAGGCGACTTGGACATCCACACCCCTTGCGTGGTTTGCGACCGCCCCAGCGCGTCATCCATCTCTTTAAACGTCGTCCCGAATGCGTGATTCATGAGAGTAGATTTGCCGCTCGACTGCGGGCCCATAATGGCGACGATCTGGTACTCCCCCGACGCATCTATCCCGCGCGCAACGTTCGTGATGTTATCTTCGATGTACTCACCGTCAAAGTTGACGATTTGCGTCGCCATGTCGGCGGCGTCGGCGGCTAATGCGTTCGTTGCGACCAACAGTCACACGGGTGCGCAAATTCCACACCTCGCTAATTCAGCGTCGGCCTCTTCGTCGCGTCGCGCGCGCAGAGACACGCAACGCGTAGGTTGATGCTCGAGACGCACGCGTCTGCGTGCGCGCGCGCGTGCGGTGTCGCGTGCGGCGAGTTGTGCGGTGTGCGCTCGAGATTACTTCAGTACCCGCACATCCTCGCGCGCGCATCGTCGCCGTCGTCATCGTCGTCATCGCTCGCGCGCTCGTGCGAGACGTCTCGCGCAAAGGTTATTACAAGCGCTCGCGTGCGTGTTCACGTCGACGGCGTGCTTAGTCGCGCGGTGTGCGTCGCGTCATGCGTGCGATGACGATGACGTTGTCAACATCGCGCGGCAGCGCGTCCGCATCGCTGCGTCCGCAGTCGCGCGCGTGTGCGGTGCGACATGCGACGCGTGCGCGGTTCACATCGTCGCGTTTGCGCGCCGCGAGCGGCGAAAGCGTCGGCGAAAGCGAACCGTTCGTCTTTTATAAAGACCCCTCGCGTCTCGCCATCGCCGCGGCGTGGCTTGGTTTGGGTAGTTTTGCCGCGCTCGGTGCGCCGAGCGGGACGGCGGCGTTTGATATGGAGTTGGTGACGTCGTTGATTAGCGCGCCGTTTTCTGGGTCGGTGAACCCGCTGTTTGAGTCGTTGTTTAATTCGTTGGGCATCGTCCCGGCCACGTACGCGTGCTTGCTCATGCCTGGTGCAAAGGATCAAAAGCCATTGCCCGCGGCGCTGTGCATCGGTGCGTCATTCGCGCTTGGATTTTTCGCGCTCGGGCCGTACTTAATCACGCGAGCGCCGCGACCGGCGCCGGTGGCGAAATCGTCGCTCGGCTTTGTGACGAGAAACGTATGGGAGAGCAAGCTCAATGCGGTGGCGCTGACGGCGTTCGCGATATGGTTGGGGTACTACGGTGTGTCTAATTTATCACCAGAAAACATTGCCGGATTTGCGGCGTTATTCAAGGAGCAATCGATGTTGGCATGCGTCTCGACGTGTGATCTGTTTGTGCTCTCGCTCGCGATGTCTGGAGCAATAAAGGAAGACATGCAACGCCGAAACGTCGACCCGACGAACGCCGTTGCGTTCGCATCGCTTCCAGTGCTCGGTCCGGTGTTGTGGCTATTGACGCGCCCGGCGCTCGAAGAATAGCGGCGCGAGATTAAAATTCTTTTCATCAATATTTATTGTACTGTATTCTTCGTAGGCGCGCCACCGCCCCTCTTCCTCAACAAGACGTCAAATATGCGCACGCTCGCGAAACTTTTCGCGCGCGCCGCTCGCTCGAGGTCGCCAAAGGTTCATTTGACGTCACATCACCGCGTCAATCGCGCCATGAGTGCCGCGGCGGCTGGTGCCAACGACGCAAAGTTCACCTTTGACGCCGCGCAAGCAGAGTACTATGAGCACACGCTCACAAAAGGTATCTTTTTACCCTGGGCATCGAAGTTATTCGACGTCAGCCGACCTGCGATTGGCGATAACATCCTAGACGTCGCCACGGGCACTGGTGTCGTCGCCATAGAGTGCGCGAAGACGATAGGGGAATCGGTAGGTGACGCGAGAGGCGCGCGTAGCTCAAGCGCGAGGCGCGCGCATACTATACGTTCGCACATGCGCACGACGCGCGATATGTTGGTTTATATATTATTACAATCTCTCGAGACTGACCACGCGGGGTGTTCGTGTATACAGGGTAAGGTGCTCGCCGTGGACTCATCCGCGGGCATGCTTGCTCGCGCCAAGGCCAAGGCTCCGGAACCGGGAGCAGGTACGATTTCATGGCTCGAAGCCGATGCGACGGCAATGACCCTGCCAATCGAAAGTTTTGATCGTGCGTACTGTCAGCAAGGGTTACAGTTCATGCCCAATCCCACGGAGGCTATGAAGCGCGTATTAAAGGCGCTCAAGCCGGGTGGACATTTCACGTGCGCCGTGTGGTCTCCAGCGACGGAGAAATCCAACGTCATCATGTACCATCTCGGACAGGCATTGATGGATGTCGGACGTGCGCGTTGGTTTGATGTCGCGGTGAAGCCAATGTCATGGAGCACGACTACCGATGGCGCCGGCTATACGAAATTAGAAGACGCGCTCATCGCCGCTGGCTTTACCAATCCAGATGTCTGCGTCGAGGATGGCGTCTTCGAATTCGCCGACATGGACACCGCGGTGGCGATCGCCAAAGTAGGACCATACGGTGCCGAACTCGTCGAAGACATCGAACTTTGGGACGCATTCGCTGAAAACTTTGCGAATCGTTTACGACCGTACGTCCAACCAGACGGCAGCGTCGTCACTCCCGCGCGTTCGTACGTCGGCCACGGCGTCGCGCCCTGGAACTAGCGCACCCACCGCATAGCAGTTTCGCGTACCAGTATTATTTATGTTTTTATTCAATTCTCATTGTCTTTCGCGACGTTCGCTCGCGCTAAGTCGTCGTCATACTCAAATGTCTCTTCAGTTCACCTGAGAATGACGAGCAAAAAAAGTGTCGTAAAACTGCCGTTGGCCTCGGTGTCCCGCGCACATCCGCACACGACGACGCATAGCGACGCCGTGAACCGCGCTCGCACGCGTGAAACGTTCAAACACATCGCACGCATCGTTCTTCGCGCGCGTGTCGTCCACGAACGCCCGTCGCGCGCGCCATGTACATTGAAGAAGTCTGCATCGATGGCTTCAAGTCGTACGCCAAGCGTACCGTCATCAGCGGCTTTGACGATCAATTCAACGCGATCACGGGCTTGAATGGCTCGGGAAAGTCGAATGTGTTGGATAGTATTTGTTTCGTGCTCGGGATTACGAATTTGAGTCACGTACGTGTGTGTTTGTGTGTGTGACGACGGGGAAGATGGGTGTGAGGGGAACAACCGACGCGCGCTCAACCGCTGGAGCAAACGCATCGCGTGACATGTCGGCGAGTGCTCGCGCACGTGCGCACGCGATGAATGGTGTATCTGACGAATACGATGTTTTGTGTTTTCTTAACCCATCGCACAGGTTCGCGCGGCGAGTTTGCAAGAATTGGTGTACAAACAAGGCCAAGCGGGCGTCACCAAGGCGAGCGTGAGCGTGACGTTTAACAACGAGGACCGCGCGCGTTCCCCCGTAGGTTACGAACACTGCGACCGCATCACGGTGACGAGACAGATTGTCATCGGTGGTAAAAATAAGTACATGATTAACGGAGCTACGGCGCAACCGACGCGGGTGCAAAACTTATTTCACTCGGTGCAGTTGAACGTCAACAACCCGCACTTTTTAATCATGCAAGGACGCATCACCAAGGTGTTGAACATGAAGCCGCATGAGATTTTGGGGATGCTCGAAGAAGCTGCGGGGACGAGAATGTATGAAAACAAAAAGGATGGCGCGTTGAAGACGTTGGATAAAAAGCAAAGCAAGGTTGATGAGATTGATAAGCTGTTGGAGGAGGAAATTTTGCCGACGATTGAAAAGTTGCGCAAGGAGCGCGGGGACTACATGAAATGGGCCGCGGCGAATGATAATCTCGAACGATTGCGACGATTCTGTATTGCATATGATTTCATGAAGGCTGAACAGGCGGTGAATGATGCCAACGCCGGGACGTCGAGTATTGAGTCGCAAATTGTAGAGGCACAAAACGCGATTAGCGACGCCAACCGCGAGGCGAGCGAATTGGAGCTTCACACTCAACGCTTGCAAGCCGAAAAGGAGGAGCGCATGGGCGCTGAAATGAAAGACTTGGTTACTCGCGTCGACGAGCTGTCAAAGAACTTGGTCAAGGAAACCACGGCGTGGACGAACAAGCAAAGTGAGGTGAAGAGCGAGGAGAAGGCCAAGGCCAAGTTGCTCAAAGTCGCCGCCGACATGGAGAGCGCCGAAGCCAAGCGCGCAGAAAAGGTTGCCGCGCTCGAAGCTGAGGCCGCGGCAGAAGAGATCGAGCTTGCTGAAAAGGTCGCCGCTGCCGACATGGCCGAACGCACGTTGCAAGGTGTGCAGTCTGGCAAGGGAACGGGCGCGGATAAATCGTTGCAGACGCAACTCGCCGACGCCATTGGAGCGCAATCGACGTGCGATGCGGAAGTGAAAGCCGCAGCCTTAAAGATCAAGCACGTCGAAAAGGAGCTCTCGCAAGCTAAGAAGAGCTTGAGTGCCAAAGAAAAGGAGGGAGATAAGCTCACGAAGGAACTCCAAGCGGCTGAGAGCAAGGTTGAGTCTGCGCGCGAATCGCTCGCCAACTTTGGCGGCGCGACGACGGACAAGGCTGCTGAGCTCGAGGCTGCGTGCGCGAGGATCGGTGACGAAGTTCGTGAACGTCAGCAAGAGGTGGATATTTTATCTGCCCAGCTCACGGCGATGAACTTCAAGTTCAAGGATCCCAAGACCAAGTTTGACAGCGAGCACGTCAAGGGCGTCGTGGCCAAGTTGATGAGCGTGAAGAATCCGGCGATGACAACCGCCCTCGACGTCGTGGCTGGTGGTAAGCTCTATCAAGTCGTCACCGACACCGAAGTTACTGGTAAAAAGTTCTTGGAGAACTCTGCCAAGCGCGTGACTATTATTCCGTTGAACAAGATTGCCGGCGTCACGGCGACAGAGCACCAAATTGAAGCGGCGCACCGCGCGAGTAACGGCGACGCCTCGCTCGCTTTGTCTTTCGTCACGTACGAAAAGGACATGGATGCGGTGATGAAATACGTTTTCGGCAAGGCGTTCGTGTGCAAGGACACCACCACGGCTCGCGCAGTGGCGTTTGACCAAAAGGTTCGTCTCAAGTGCGTCACCGTTGAAGGCGACGTCGTCGACCCGAGCGGTACGATTTCTGGCGGTTCGCGCAAGAGCGACAACGTTTTGCAGAAACTTCACGCGTTGCAAAGCGCTGAAGAAGCCTTGGTGAATGCCCAAGCGCGCTCCAAGGCTGCGTTCGAAGCGTCCAAGACAGCCACCAAGGAGGCCAAGGATGCGCAAAAGTTGGAGGATGATTTGGACCGTCACGAACACGCGCTCGCTTTGCTGAAGGAAAAGATGAGCGGTTCCGAAGTCCATCAGCTCACCGAAAAGGTTCGCAAGTTTGAACAAGATCTCGTAGACGCGCAAAACGCCACCACGGCTGCGAAAGCGAAGAAGATTGAAGCCGAGAAGGAGGCCAAGGCGCTCGAGAAGGAGATTAAGGATTTCGAAAAGGAGCGCGACTCGCGTTTGAAGGATGCGGAGCAGGCGTTGAAGGAAGCGCGAGCTGCGGTGACCAAGGCGCGCGCGCACATCAAGGAAAAAGAAGAGTTTGTCACGAATGCGCGCGTTGAGAAAGAAGCCGCAGTCGCCGAACGTGCGGGGTTGGATGAGCAAATCGCCACCATCGACGCCGTCATCGCCGAGTTGAGCGCCGAAGCTGAAAGCATGGAGAAGGATGTCGCCGCGAAGCGCGAAGCGTATGATGTCGTCGCTGCTGAGCTCGAAGACCGTCGTGCGCGCGTCGCCGCGTGCGACAAGGAAATTTCGCAGTTGCTCAAGCGCAAGTCAAAGCTTGAAAACGTCGCGATGGACCAAGGCGTCGAGGTGAAGAAGCTCGAGCACAAGATTTCTCGTTTAGTCAAGGATGCTGAAGACGCCGTCGCGCACTTGGACACGCTCAAGAATGAGCACCAATGGATCGCTGGTGAGTGCGCGACGTTTGGCAAACCCGGTGGGGATTACGATTTCAAGAAGCGTTCTCCCGCCGAGGCGCAGGCGGAGTTGGCGGCGTGCGAAGAAGCGCAAGCGACGCTCGGCAAGCGCGTGAACAAAAAGGTCATCGCTATGTTTGATAAGGCTGAAGCCGAATTCAAAGAGTTGCAGGAAAAGCGCCGCATTGTGTTGAATGACCGTTCAAAGATTCAAAAGGTGATTACGGAATTGGATGAAAAGAAGCGCGAGGCGTTACAGTTGACTTGGGAAAAGGTGACGACGGATTTCGGCTCCATCTTTTCCACGTTACTCCCAGGAACGATGGCCAAGCTCGACATTCCTGAGGGTTGCGATTCCGTCATGGATGGTCTCGAGGTCAAGGTGGCGTTCGGCAACGTGTGGAAAGAAAGTCTTACGGAATTGTCTGGCGGTCAACGATCGTTGCTCGCGCTCTCGTTGGTTCTCGCGCTCTTGTTATTTAAGCCGGCGCCGCTCTACATCTTAGATGAAGTCGACGCCGCGCTCGACGCCAACAACACCGCGTTGATTGGCAGAATGATCAAGAAGCACTTCCCATTTTCCCAGTTCATCATCGTTTCCCTCAAGGAAGGTTTGTTTGACCACGCCAACGTCGTGTTCCGCACGAAATTCGTCGACGGCGTGTCCACGATTACGCGCACCGTCAACAAGCTTCGCGAAAAGGATGACAACGCGCGCCCAGACAAGCCCAACGCCCTGGCCGAAGCCGCGCAGCGCAGAGCGAAGCAAACAAAGGACAACGCAGCGCAATTAAAAGAAAACGCCGCGCCGTGAGCGTCGACGATTATTCCCTTGTAATATACAGTACCGTTTCAAGCACGCGTACAATAAAAAGCTGCTTTTACGACGACTGGGTGTGCAAGAAAGCGTGCACGTGCAGTTCAAATATGCGCGATGTTGCTATAAAACCAGCATGCGATGTGACGTCGACGAACGTCGATGAGGTGTTTTGCGATGTGTTTGAAAGTCGAAATTCGCACAAACACACATTCACGTGTCACGAAACGCCAAAAGGGAAAGAAATGTGTCGTCTTGGTTATCCTCGAAGGCATCCGTTACGTACGAGTGTTGTAGAATTATAACACAAAGGTTGCATGGCATAAATTACAGGTATTTATTCCACGCCCGCATGGTTGTTACTATGCGCGGTACCGCAAAGTGTTACCACTGTGTGATGCAAAACGCCGCGCCAAAAATAAACCAAAACGCCACATGTGGACGATGACAATCGACCGCATACCCGCGCAATTCCTCGAACTCTTCGTCCGCGACGACGCCGACGACGCTGGTGACTGCGCGCGCGCGCGCGGTGCGTCTTCGCGCGCGGAGTCGGACGCGCAGATGCCGTCGCCGTCGGATGCGATGACCATGTCGGCGCGAGGTGCGCCTGCATTTGTCACTGAACTGTATGATGAAATTGTCGGTGGAGGTGATGGCGTTGGGTACGATTTTCGCGTTGAAGGCACGCACGCAGACGCACGGGCGGCGCTGCGTGCGCTCAAGTGTGCGTTGGCGCATCCTTTGTGCGTGCCTGATGTAGTGGCGAATGGCGGCGTGGATGCGAATTATCTCAAGCTCACGGCATCGGCGGTGCAAAGGAGGCGCGTCGACGGCGTTGTATTAGCACTGAGTCAACATGGGCGTCAAACAGAAAATAATGTAGACGCTGTGCGGGTGTCGTATGATGGATTATCGCTCGCTGACGCGCGTCTTGTGGATGAGCTCCAAGCGACGCTCGCCAAGCTTAAATCCCGAGTTTCGGCGCTTGAAGTTCTCTATAGCAATGGATTGGTTTCGTTTTAATACAAATGAATGAATAGCGATGCATGAATGCGTATGATAACTACATCGACGACCCAGCGCCGGAAAGGTCTTGCACGAGCTGCCCTGCGTTGGCGAGCGAGTCGCGCATGCTCTCTAAATCCGCCGCTCGCTTCGTCAAGGCGGATTCCTGACACGCACGAATAAGTACCGCAAACGTAATCTCCGTTGGCATGAGCCCATCTATGCGCTGCATCTCTTCGAGTACGCTGAGCGCGCGCGTGACTTCCCCGCTCCGCACGTGCGCGCCAATCAACGCGTTGTACACCGCCGCGTTGCGAGGGACGTCCCAAAAGTTGCGCATTTTCTCCATCACAGCCTCGGCTTCGAGATCGCGGCTCTGGCACCCGAGGCAATGAATGTACGCGCCACACATCACCGTGTGCGGGATGATGCGCGCACGTAACATTTCAGCCCAGACGCCGTCGGCGGCGACGTACTCTCCCGAACGTTCCGCCGCACTGATGAGTTGCGTAAATGTGTACGAATCTGGTTGCAGACGCGAGCGTTTCATTTCGTCGTACACTTCAACGCACCCATCCCAGTCGCCATAACGAGCGTAACCACCCAACAGTGCGTTGAAGGTATACGTCGTGACAATCATGGTCGATTGACGCATAGCGTTGAACACATCGCTCGCGTGCGCCATGTCCCCGGCACGCCCCGCCATGGTGATAATCGCGTGCATCAACGTCGTATCTGGACGCACATCGTATTGCTTGATGCGCATCGCGAGCGCATTACCCTCAATCCAACGCCGCGAATTATCAAACGCACTCAACGTCAACGCAAAGGCTAAACTCGTCGGCTGTACCCCGGGCTCGGCTCGCATGTCGTTCAACACCGCCATAGCCTCATCCGCCTTGGCTTCGTCGCGCAGCGCGGTGAGCACGGCGGTGTACGTGTACAAATTACGCGCCTTACCTTTCTCTCGCATATCTTTAAACACCTGATACGCTCCACTCCAGTCGCTCGCGCGGTTGAGTGCGGCGATAACGGCGGATGCGATTTCGTTACACACGAGCGTCGTCGACGCGTTTTCCTCGCCGTCAATGGTATCTTCAATCAGTTTACGCCACAACGACTGCACCATGCGCACGTGATTCGACGTCTGTGCCGCGCCCGCGAGAGCGACGTAGGTGAATTCATTCGGCGCGAATCGTCCGCGCTTGCGTGACATCCACAAGTACAACGCGTACGCGCGGTCAAAGCTCCCGCGCTCGCCGAGCTCCTTAATCGCGAAATTCAATGTCGACGTGCTAAACTTAAACTGCACACCCTGAGGGTTCACCGCGGCACCGACGACGTCCCACGCGATGCGTTCGCCCGCAGCCGGAGTTTCAATAGACTCCATAGCCAAAACGATGCGTTCGCCCGCGCGAAGCGGCGGCTTTTGCTGCGGGTTGTGCTGCTGCTGCGCGTTATACTGCTGCTGCCCCGCGCTGCGCCCACCACCGCGCGCGCTCGGCTTTTGCGCATTAATATGCCTCGCCACCGCGCCGTGCGATGACTTGGTGGCGCGTAAATCCATCTCTCCCTCCACCGTCCTCTTCTCTCGGTGCGTCGTCGTCGACGCCGCGCCCGCGCCTCGCGCCATGACATACTTTTGTCGTCTATTCATCCCCGCCGTGCGCGCCCCGCGACCTCCACCCGCTGAACTACCATCATAATACCTCTGCTGCGGCTGCGGCGAAGGCGCTATAGGCGTCGCCGGTGGTACAGAAGACGACGCGTTCCTCGACCCGTCGCTTCGCTCGCGCTCATTCACCCCAACCCCGCTTCGCGCCACCCCATACGCAGACGACACCGACGGACGCCGCCGAGACGTCGTACCTCCGCGTCCGTACGCATCGGCACCGCCTCCATCCCTCGATGCCCTCCCCACATCTCCCGCATCGTCGTCATCGTCCGCATCCTCATCGAATGCGCTACGCATGTGCTCGCGCGAATCCACGCTCCGTCGCCACGCCCTCGACCGCGCCACCACCGCGGTGCGTCGCGAACGCACGCACGCGCGATGATGTTGCGCGTCGCCGCGCGGTGGCGCGAGCGAGCGCGCCATCGCGCGCGAAAGCGCCATGATGTGCCGCGCGTGGATAGCGCGCCATCATCAGGTTTTGAGCCCGGCGGCGCTTGGGCTCGAAAAAACCACAAAAAACAGCTCATAGACACTAAATATACCAGTATACAATAAGTCGTACCCATATTTGATCATAAATATATTTATGATTGAGACATAGATATAAGTGTACATATACTACTTCGTGATATGAATCGGCGTTTTAGGGCATGTTGGCGAGAGAGACGTTGAGTCGAGACGTCATTGCTCGCCAGGGGAACGACGAGAATGTCGACGACGCCCGCGCGCCGGGCGTTCGGAAACGAACTCACCAACAGTCCTGGGTTCGCCAAGGTGGATGACTTAGCGTCGACGCCTCGCGCGTTCGCGAAGACGCCTCCCGCGGCGCTGCACGCGACGCCGACGCCGCGCGCTGGTGGTGGCGATGGGATGCCCATGTCGACGCCGACGCCGACGCTGACGCCGCGCGCGCAAAGTTTAATCACCGCGCAACGCGCGCTGGCGTCGCCGTTACGTGCGGCGATCTCGCCCAAGGCGTCGAGCGGGGTGAAGAGTTCGGTGAAGGCGAGCGACGCGGCGACGACGCGGGACGTCGCGCGGCTTCGCGAGCTGAACTCGATGCTTTTGAAGCAGTTGAGCGGCGCTAGGACGGCTGCGGCGGAGGCGGAGGCGGCGCGGGAGACGCTGAGAGATGCGATGTCTGAAGAGCTTGAGCGAGCGCAGGCGCAGGTGCGAGTGGTGGCGCGGGATGCGGCGGCGTTGGAGAGCGCTGCGGCGCGGGCCAAGGCGAGCGCGAGCGCGGACGCCGACGCCAAGGATGGGGAAGTTGAGCGCTTGCGTGCGTTGAATGCTCGATTGTTGAAGGAAGTGAGTGTGGCGCGTGCTGTTGTTCGTGCTCGCGAAGAGACGGGTGCGGCGTTGAAGGAGTCGAGCGATCGCGCGACGGCGCGGGCCGAGGCGCTCGAGGCTCACATCGAGTCAAAGCAAAAGACTCTCGAGCGCGTGCAGGTTGCGTTGGCGAGCGCCACAGAGCGCGCCGCGGACAGCTTGCGGGCAAAAGTGATGGTGGATAAGCTTCGTGAGCTCAACGCCGTGCTTGTGGGGGAGATTGCAACGTTGCGCGACGGCGCCGAGGCGGATGCGGAGACGTTGCGCGCGCAAATCGCGGAAAAGAGCGCCGAGTTGGATGGCGTTAAGGCGTCATTGCAGGCTGCGCAAGCCGAAGCTTTGTCGCTTGAAGGCGCACGCGAAGACGTACATAAGCTTCGAGAGCTCAACGCGGTGTTCATGACGCAAATTAAGAGCTTGCGCGCCAAGGCGGATGAGTCCCTCGACATTTCGGCAAACTTGCAAGCCAAGGAGCGCGAATTAGCATTGAACGAAATCGAGCTCAAGCGCGCGACTGAAGCCCACGGCGCGGCGCAAGAAGATGTCCAACGTCTTCGTTCGTTGAACAATACGCTCATCGAGCAAGTATCCTCGTTGAAGGATTCCGTGGAAATCGCGCGCGAGGAGAAATCCGCCGAGCTCGCCGCGGCAAAGATGGCGCTCGAACTCGTCGAGGCTGAACTGGAGCGATCGTCCGCCGACGTCAGCAAGCTTCGCGAGTTAAATTCCGTCATCTTGGCGCAAATGCGCACGCTTAAGACGGCGAGCATGGAAGATCGTGCGGCGTTCAAGGCTGAGATCGACGGTAAGAGCGCTGAGCTTGCCGCGGCGAGCGCGGCGTTGGCAGAGCTCGAACGCACGGAAACGTCCAACGCGCAAGAGCTTGACAACGCACGTGCTCACATCGCGGTCTTAAATGGACAACTTTCGACCTTGAAGCAAATCGCTGAAGAAAATCTCGCAATCAACGCACATCTCAGCGGTCAAATTGAGGCAAAGAAGCTCGAACTCGCCGACGTCAAAGAAACGCTCGCCGCAGCGGAAGCCAAGGCGGCCAAATTTGAAGTCGCCGAATCTAACGTGAGCAACCTTCGCGAGTTGAACTCCGTCCTCATCGGCCAGCTCGCCACGCTCAAGTCAGTCGAGGTGGAGAATGAAAGTTTATCCAAGGCGTTGTCGGCGCGCACTAATGAGCTCGAAACCGCGAGATTGGCGCTCGCCGCGGCTGAGGAAGCCAAGGCGGCGGGCGAAGCTGTTTCGGAGGGTGAAATCTCCAACTTGCGAGAACTCAACACACGCATTATTCAGCGAATTGGTGAGATCAAGTCTCAACAAGAATCGCGTTTCCAATCTCTCATCGACAGCAAGTCCATGGAGCTTGTCGACGTCAAGGCGCAACTCTCCAAGGCGCTCGCCGAAGCGCAGGAAGGCCAAATGAACAACGCATCCCTTGAGAAGAATATGGCGACGTTGCAATCGATGAACGGTGATTTAACTGGCCAAATCAAGGCGATGGAGTCTGAGCTTGTGACGGAGAAGGCGATGTCTGCTGAATTGCGCCAAGCTGTGGCGTCGGCGGAGGATGAGAGCGAGACGTTGCGCGCACAGTTGCAAAGCAAGGATGAAGAGTTGGAGAGCGCCTGGGGTGCGTTGATGAGTGTAAATGCTAACTTAAATCACGCTTTGCACGACGCCGAGGGTATGCGCGCGTTGGCGTTGAAGCGTCACGAGCAGCTTGAAGAGGCCAACGTCAACGTCGGTCGTTTGCGAGAATTGAACCAAATGATGATTGAGCGTTTGCACAAGGCGAAGAAGGCGGCTTTGGAAGCAGACGCGTTGAATGCTGAATTTGCCGCCGCTCGAACGCAAGCCGAAGTTACAATTCGCGAGGAAGAAGCCAAGATTTGCGCGCTCGAGCAGACGATTGAAGCCAAGGATGCTGAATACGAGCGCGTAACGAATGCGTTGCGCGCTGAAATGGAATCTGGAAACACCGCCGCAGCCAAGCATTTGAGCGACGTTCAAACCCACATGTATGCGCAAATCACGTCACTTGAGCGCCAGCTCGAGTATTCGCAAGCAGATTTGGACAAGGTTCGACGCAGTGAGGCGTTGTTAATTGAGGACCAAAAGCGCAGCGCGAGCGAAATCGAGTCCCTTGTCGCGACGTTGGAAAAGACGGAGAGCAACGCCAAGGCGGCGGCGCAAGAAGCCAACGCGGAGATTTGCGCGTTGCAAATCAAACTCGTTGCCCAGGAGACGCAAAGTAAAGGTCTTAAGAAATCTCTCGACTCGTCCAAGTCTGAAGTCAACGCGCTCAAGCGCAAGCTCGAGGGCGCATCAGCCAAACTCAAGCAAAGCTGCGCGGATTTGGCGCTCGCGGCAAAGGACTTGCAAGATTCCGCCGAAGCGCACAAGGCTAAGGATATTAAGATTGCCAACATGCGCGCACAGTTGAAGGACTTGACGAACAAGGCGGAAGAGTTTACCAAGCTCGCCCAACGCAATGGCGAAAAGGCGAACTCTGTCGGCGTCAAGCTCACGGCGTCGGAGAACGCTCGTGCCGAACAGTCCAAGCGCATCGATAACCTCAGCGCGGCGTTGAAGGTCATGAGTGAGGCGAGAGATGAGCTCACGCATAAGGTCGCCATGCTCGAGCGCAAAGGCAAGAGCGCGGAGATCGCGCTCAGAGCCGCCGCGGAGTCATTGTCGCAGACGAATCAGCGATGCTCGAGCTTGGAACATCAAATCAACGCCGAACGCGCTGAATTTGAGCAGTTACAAAACTCTCTTACGCAATCATTGACCGCAGCGGAGTACTCTATGGATGCCAACGCGCAGCTCATTGCGCAACTCGAAGCCAAGTACCAAGAAACGCTTCAAATTCTCTTAACTGAACGCGCGTTCAACGCCGAGCAGCGCTCTGAGATGCAAACCGAGTTGAACTTTTTGAGCGGCGAGCTCGATGTCACGTCTGCCGAGTTAGAAGCCATGATTGAACGTAACAATCGTGGTGTTTTGGTGAAAATTGCCGACAGCGACATGTGTCGCTTGGTATTTGGCGCCTCTGGCCCGGCTTCCGTCAGTGAGCGCACGACAAAGGCGGTGATTCGTCTCGGCATGATTGGCGCCGTTCTCGCCGCCGTGGTGAACAATTTCAAGCGCTCGGGCGGGAGCGTCCCCGTCGCCACGGTCACCAAGTCGGTATTCTGGAAGAAGTAATATAGTATACCACACGTTCTCAGCGTGCGTTTATCAACGCATGATTCCGAGCTCTTTCTTTTCTCTCAGTCGTAGCGGATGTTCTGACGCTTTTGTTCTAATACGCAAGCTTTCACCCGCATCTCTTCATTATCACTCGCACTCGCGCGCGTGTCACCATGACGTCCACGCGCGCGCTAACACGCGTGGCGACGCCGCATCCATCGCATCCATCGTCCCGTCGTCCTCGTCGTCCTTCGCGCGTCGCGAGAGCGTCGTCGTCAGCGGTGCAAGACGAGACGCTCCAGCGCATATCAACGTCGAGCTCACCCTTTGCCGCATTCGCGCGCGAGGAACACTGCGCGCCGTCCGTGTCGTATTGCTCAGATGTTCAAGACGCTCGCGCGCTGGATGGTGCGTCGTACGCGGCGATGTCGGCACGGTGGGATGACAGAGCGCGTCGCGAACTCCGCGACGCGACGTTCGCCGTCGCCTCCGTCGCCCGCGTCGCCTCCAACGAAATTCTCGTGCAGTGGTCGTGCGAGTTCGTGCCCGCAAAGCTCGTATGGCTGTATGATTTAGGATTGAATTGGCCTCTCGGGACTTTAGAGATTACAAAGTACGACATTCTCGACCGCGTGGGGGAGACGTCAACGTTTTCGTGGAAAGTCTTAGCGCAAGTGTTCAAACGCGCGGTTGTAGAAAAGGAAATGCGCATACCGGTGGCGAAAATCGAAGGAACGAGTGCTTTGACATTGGATGATAATGGGAAGCTCAAGCGTCACGTGGAGAGCTTGGCGCTGATCGGCATGGTAAATGCGGGACGCGTGAGAAACAAACGCGTGATGAGAGACGTCCTCGAGTACCTCGATATACGCAAGCCACCAGGAATGTCGCTCGAAGATTGGGATATTCAAGTCGAATCGAAAGTGGACATTTATTCCGTTCCTGGGATGCGACAACTCGACGTCGACGGTATGGAGGAGCAAAACGGAAACATTGAAGATGTCACCGCGGTGCTCGGATTTATGACGCTCATCCTTTTGACGTTCAGTTCTGTCGGCTTTGCGTGGTACATGAATGGATTGAAACATGAAGCCATGTTTCGTGAAATGTTAGATACTGGCGCGTTTTAGGTGGCTTAATGTGCACGTCGTACCAGTAATAAGTCGTGTAGAAAAGTGGTTTGTTACAAATTCGTTCGTGTCCTAAAAAGAGTACCATCTTAGTGTCCCGGCGGACGCATCCCCGGCGGAGGCATGCCGGGCGGCATCATCATTCCCGGCGGGGGACCGCCGAGCCCACGCATACCACTCGGCGGCGCCATCGCTTGCGGCGCCGGCATACCTCGTCCCGCGGGTTTCGCCGCGCCGCCGCCCGCCGTCGCTAATTGTTTCTTCGCCCCCGCCGGCGGTGGCCCTTCCACCGTCAACGACACAACCTCCTCTCCACGAATCAACACAAACCCTAAAACCCGTCGAATGTGTCGATCATCCTCGTCCACGCCCTTCTTCGGCGGTAACTTGCGGTGCTCCTCCGCGTCCGCCACGCACAAATTCATGTGTCGATCAAAAGCCATAAACCGCCCAACAATCTGTCTCCCATCCACGAGCGTGATGCGCATTCGGTAATTAATAAACGCCAACATCTTAGACGTGCGTGAAACCCCCATGACGACCGACGTTCGGCAACGACTGCGCGCGAATCAACGATCACAAATCACAAAACAAAATCCACCGCAATCCAACGTTGCCGTGTCTCTGTGCGACGACGCTCGACGTCAACACGCGTACGGGCACACGTGCGGCGCGGCGCGAACACAGTTCGCAATGTCGTCAACGGCGCGCGAGTCGTCGGCGAAACGCGTCACGCGGCGGCGGCGCTGTGGCGCGCCGACGCGCGAACGCCTGGGCTTGCCCTAGGCGGTGTTTGACGCCACTAATGTAAAACAAAAAGGGACTCAACGACCAATCATAACCACGAGAGCTACAGATTTGACGCCACTAATGTAAAACATCGTGAGTGCGCTCGGGCCACCACGCGGGC
>Ga0255771_1000462_pt1 | contig 46968 bp, 39 predicted proteins | sample 011ome_19_FD_179969 | JGI IMG/M metagenome (GOLD analysis project Ga0255771, IMG submission 179969) | Coastal salt marsh microbial communities from the Groves Creek Marsh, Skidaway Island, Georgia - 011510BT metaG (version 2) | ecosystem: Environmental > Aquatic > Marine > Intertidal zone > Salt...
CATGATTTTCGCCTGCTAGCCTGCCAGATACAATCTTCTTAGGTCGATGAATCTCAGGCGAGGCGATTGCACGCTTAGGCGCGAAGAGGAGCGATGGCGCGATCGACAATAGATGCGATTGTGCTCAGTGTTAGGAGCCAAACTAAAATTTTGCCGCAGATCTCTACGGCAGCAGTGAGCGATGTAGGCAACCAGGTTAGCGCTGCAATGGAGAAAGCGACCAGCGGAAAAAAATACAGCACACCATTCCAACGTCCCAAAATGCTCATGCGCAAGCTTTTCTGCTTAAATAAAAAGTAAGAATCGAGCACGTACTGTGAGAAGGCTGCAGCGATTAAAAGTGGCAGTAGCGGGCTGATACTCCCGGCGATCGCAAGACCCGCCAGACCTGAGGTGACGAAAATAAAATCTGTGACATGGTCAAACAGCATACCCCGACTAGATGCTGTTCCGAATCTACGTGCGGCTTGACCATCAGCAACATCCGTTGCCATAGCGAGTAATATAAGACTGAGCAGGGTGTTCGCAGTCATCACGCTGGGAAACGCGAAAGCTAGAGCTACCGGCGCTGCCAATGAGAGGCGCAGCGCCGTGAGAAGGTTAGCAATCACGAGCCGAACAGGTCGCGTTGAGCTTTGCGCCAGAAGAGCAAACCAATCGCTGCGTTAAACAAGATGAAGAAGTTGTGTTGCACAAAACCGAAAGCGGCCAGCTGCCCTTCGTTTTCCGGAAACAAGAACACCCAGAACGTAATTGCGCCCGCGCGCATCGGAGTTGGCGCCGCAGCGGCAAAGAAAATGACCGGCAGTAGGGGGAGCAGGGTCATTATCGACACATCAACGCCAAACAGATTGAGCGCTAGGGTATAGACGATGATGGCTGCAATAAGTGCGGGTGAGCGGAGCAGAAAGAACCCGAGGTAATGAATAGGCGTTGCTGAGCGGAACGCGTGAAAGAGTCGGCGATCACGGAAACCGTGCGAGGGGAGGATGAGGCCACGGAAATAAGCAATCCATACCACCAAGAACACGGCGGCTCCGCTAGCTATGTAGGGAATAAGACCGAATTCACTCGGCAGCGCGTCACCGCCGACGCTGTATCCTATAGTAGCCCAAATCAATAGATAGAATACTTCGCAGAACATGATGAAAATCATCACCGAGCCTACTTCCCAGCTCGGGATTTGGTGGCGCTTGTTGAGATAGAGCGCCATCGCGCCTTTTCCTATTTGTTCATTAAAAATCGAAATAATGTACGCACTGGCTCTCACGGGGGCGATGTCTTTGTATTTGATGTCAGAGATAAACCAATTGAGTGCCTTAGTAACGACAAGCGTGTCAATGGCAAAGTAAAAAAGAGAGTAGCAGATCATCAGTCCTAGCCACGGAACCCAATTAACCGAAGCAAAAACTTGCGCCATATAGTCGATAAGCGCTAGTCCTTCGCGCGCCGCTGCACCATTGAGTCGCATGTAAAGATAGTAAAAACAGGCAGCGGTAATGAGTAGAAATATTATTCGCCCGATACCGTTTTTCTTTTTTCCCGGTGGCACTGTTTGCTCGTCAGGTTTTTGAATGTCGTGTTCGCTATGAGAGTCAGTCATTGTTTATAGCTCCAGTATTTTTTCTATCGTGCGGTCGAGCGATGTAAGCGTCACACCTAGTTCGGCAAAGCCGTTATGACTAACTTCTTCATCTTGAGTGATGACCTCGATCACGGTCGGGGTAAACCCGCCGCCTTTGAGTGTGCTGGTGATTGCAGCCATTAATTTTGTGAAGCCGATTGGAATTGAGCCGACAGTAAGTGTCGATTCTGGATCAATTTTGCGCGCTGTCCTTTTAATCAGATCACAATAGGCAATCGCTTCAGGACCGACTAGCTCGTAGCTCGAAAACCCCGACGCCTGCAATTTGCAGGCATTAAAAATGGCGGTGTTAAGATCGTCGATGTCGAGCGGTCGCATTTTGTAATGCCCTCCGCCTAAGGCTTTTGCATTGGGATTGCGTGCCGCGCTTACGAGCGCAGTAGCCCCCGCTGTGCCCGGTCCGAGCAGTATGGGTGTACGAATCACCGTCGCGCTCAAACCCGAGGCGGCAACAATATCCTCAGCTTCCCCTTTGGAACGAAAATAGGCATTGCTTGACTTTGAGTCGGCACCGACCACCGAGATAAACACGACATGTTTGGCGCCAATTCGCTTGGCTGCGTCGATAACCGAGCGGGTAGCTTCGACATTCGCCTCGCGGTATTTGCTTTTTTTTCCTTCGATTAATATGCCAGCGAGATGTACGACGCAGTCTGCGCCGTCTAAGGATTCAGCAAGCGCGTTGACATCGTCGTAACGTATGCAGGCCGATACAATTTGCGGGGAGACCGGAAGTGCTTGACGCGCGCTCTCTGAGCGAACCCCTGCGATAAAGTGTAGGTCAGGCTGTTGATCAACTTGCGCAAGTAGATTCATGCCGACGCTGCTGTTCGCGCCAGTTATAGCGATTTTCATTTTCGTATCCTAAAGTGTCTGCGGTAAGGTTGTTGGCGAATGCTTGAGTTTGCTCCGCTGGACTCGCATCGCGGGGTCTAATGTTATTTGCGCAAGGCCAGCAGCTATTTGCGCAGTTTCTCGGCGCTCTGTGGGTGCTTCTCCATAGAGCGTGGTGCGCATCCTCGGCTGGCGTCCTAGCCGGAGGATAGTTGTTTCTATCTCGGCTGGAGACCATTCCTCGCCATGTTCCGCCCCAGCGGCACGGGTAATACTTTCATTCATAAGCGAACCACCGACGTCATTGGCACCGGCATTGAGGCATGCCGCGACTCCCTCGCGCCCCATTTTGACCCATGACGCTTGAATGTTGTCTATTAAGCCATTGAAAACTAGGCGCGGGACTGCATGCATTAGCAGCGCCTCACGGTAACTAGGGCCGCGTCGAGCATTGCCTTTTTTATACATCGGTGCCTCATGCGCGACAAAGGGCAAGGGGACGAATTCGGTGAAACCGCCCGTTTTGCGCTGCAGCTCTGCTATGGCATAAAGATGTCGCGCACAGTGCTCGGGGCGCTCGATGTGTCCGAACATCATAGTTGCCGTAGTCTTGAAGCCTACTGAGTGGGCTCGTTCCATGACTTCGAGCCATTGAGCAGAGTTGAGCTTGTCTGGGCATAGGTGCGCGCGTACATCGTCGTGCAGGATTTCGGCGGCAGTGCCGGGCAATGTATCGAGTCCGGCACTCTTCAGGCGGGTGAGAAATTCAGTCAATGATATCTCAAGCGTCTCAGCGCCTTGCCAGACTTCAAGCGGCGAAAAGGCATGAATATGCATATGTGGGGTGGCTTGCTTCACGGTCGTAATGATGTCGAGGTAGGTCTGGCCCGTGTAGCTAGGGTGAATTCCGCCCTGCATGCAAACCTCGGTTGCACCGCGCGCCCACGCTTCGACACAGCGTCTGCTTATTTCTTCGGCGCTGATATCGTAGGGTTTGCCGCGCAAATTCTCGCTCGCGCTGCCTTTCGAAAAGGCGCAGAACTGGCATTTGAAGTAACAAACATTGGTGTAATTAATATTGCGGTTAACTACATAGCTGACAGTGTTTCCGCAAACCGCATGGCGCAAGGTGTCGGCAGCAGCGATTACCGCGTCATAGTCATCGCCGCGGCTGCGAAGCAGCGAGGCGATTTCGGATTCTGTAATAAGGGATTTATTTAAACAACGCGCAATGATCTTAGCAATTTCAGGGCTTGCCTCTGCCGATCGATTGGGTGATTCGGAGGAGGGTGCATGCTCGCTTAAGCCAGCAACCCAGTCGTCGCGCTTGGCATAGCCCTCTGCATCGCTTTGCTTAAGCGCTGCTGGCCTGACCTTCGACGAAAGCCAAATCTCTGCTGCAATGAGATAGCGCGGGTAGATTGTTAATCGCTGGTCTAAGAATTTGCCTGCGCTGCCAGTATCGCGCGCGAGCTGCGCGAGATGCGGCCACGGCGCTTCTGGATTGACATGATCGGGGGTTAAGGGTGAAACCCCTCCCCAATCATTAATGCCCGCGGCTATCAATTGCTCCAACACGCCCGGACTTAAGTTGGGTGGCGCCTGGATAGACATCTCGCTGCCAAAAATCAATCGAGCGACGGAGAGGGTCCAGATCAGGTCGTCGAGATTTGGTTCTGGTGCTTGGGCCATTTTAGTGTGCGGCTTGGCCCGAAAATTCTGCACGATGATTTCTTGCAAGTGCCCGAATCGTTGATGGGAGTCTCTAAGCGCAAGAAGCGACTCAATGCGTTCTAACCGAGTCTCGCCGATGCCAATTAAAATTCCCGAGGTAAAAGGTATGCGCAGCTCACCAGCAAGATCGAGCGTGGCGAGCCTAGTCGCAGGGTCTTTGTCGGGCGAGCCATAATGCGGCATGCCTTTCTCGCAAAGTCGCGAGGAAGCAGACTCAAGCATAATGCCCATCGATGCGCTGACGTCACGTAGTGCCAACATCTCATCGCGAGTTAAATTGCCTGCGTTAATATGCGGCAGAAGCCCTGTTTCGGTGAGAACTCGTCGAGCGGCTTCGACTACGTAATCGATTGTGGTGGCGAAGCCCATTTCGGCGAGACTTTCGCGCGCTGCACGGTACCGTAACTCAGGTTTTTCCCCAAGAGTGAAGAGCGCTTCCTGACAACCCATTTCAGCGCCGGCAAGACAGGTTGCAATAACCTCATCGATAGGCATGTAAGCCTGAGGGATATGCTTAGGCGTTTGCGCGAAAGTGCAGTAGTGGCAGACGTCGCGGCACAACTGAGTGAGGGGGATAAACACTTTGCGCGAATAAGTGACGATTTTACCGAAACCAAGATCTCTGAGTTGTGCCGCTTCCTGCGCTAGGTTTGCTGTATCCGTTCGATTTGCGAGCGCGAGTGCGTCATCTCTACTCAATTCACTACCACCAGAAATGCCTTGGATATAAGCAAAAGGTGCGAGCCCACTGCGAACTCGTTCGCAATCGTTTTGCTCCTTCTGCACCTTAGGGATGGTAGGGTCGAGCGCTGTGTCTTCGGGCACGCTTTTACTCACTCAATGATTAATTGATTCGACGCCATGTTTTAACAATTTAGCTTACTAATCTACCCTACGCGAGGCAGCTCGTACAGTGGGGTCGAGGGGACTAATCGCTTGTAACCAGGTGATAGCGCGTTTGTCTAGGTTGAATATAACTGAATGTCTCTCCGTCGAAAAAACCATTCTGCTCGAGTTTCATTTTCATGGGGGCGTCACCCCATTCAGCAAGATTCACCTCGGCGGTGAGTTCTATGGAGTAGGCGGTGTTGGGCTGCATCGCATAATCTCCGCTGCCAGGGACGCCCCCTTGTTTATCCCACATACCAATGGTCGTCCCTGCGGCGTGTCCGTGCAAGCCAATGGGGTGGGTATAGATTATTGGAGACAGGCCTCGGGCGATTGCCTGCGCTCTGCTGCGGGCGAGTATCTCGTTGCCCGTACGACCTAACTTAAAATTCGACGTCAGAATATCCTGTAGCGCATTGCCTTCAGCAAGCGCCCGCTGCAGATACTCAGGCGCCTCGTTCTCCCCTGGTCTCAAAATGTACGCGTTTTGTTGTGTGTCTGTTTGCAAATTCAAATAGCTAATACCGAAATCGATATGTACATGATCGCCAGGATAGATAATATCGAGTGCCGCCCCTTGTGCGATAAGTGCATCGGTAGCGCTTTGAGGACGTTCGATCTCTATGCTGTTGTGGAACCAAGTGGTGAGTCCTAAGTCATTCACTCGCTGTCGAAACCACCATTCGAGATCTTCCGAGCTGGTTTTGCCAGGCGTGATCGCCGTGGCAGAAAAACCTTCGGCGATAATATCATGCGCAATCGCCATCACGTCGGCGTAAACGGCCATTTCTCTTTCGGTGCGCGTCTCAAGCCAGGCGACTGCGAGTGGTTCGGAGGACACTATTCTTTCGCGCAGATATGCCGGCAATGCGGCGCTGAAATCGCGCTGCTCAGAATAGGTTAGCCCATCGGCGAGTGCGTAGTCGTTCGAAAAATTAAGTGCAATATTTTTAGGGTTTGCAGCGCTGAGTATTTCGGCAATTTTCGCGTATTGGTCGGGCTGCTCTTCCGGGTTCCATACCCCGGAAAAGAGGTCGCCTACCGCATAGCGCGCAACAGCCATACGTTCGACCCCAAGTTCCTCGCCTCGATCTATGAATAAAAGCACCGTTCTGCGGCGAGCATTAAGCCAGGTGGCCGGTAACATAGTTTTGACTATGGGGTCTTCATTGTATTCGCGAGCAATTAATACCCAAGCGCCGATTCCTTCGCGCCGCATGAGTATCGGGATCAGGGTGTCAAGGCGGTCGGCGATGATGTCGTCCTGCAGCGCAGCACGATCGCGCAGGGGGAGGATTCGGTCTGCAATACTGTCTGCACCTTGTGTGACAGTGCTCATTAAGGACAGTGCGGTGAACAGCATTATCACGAGGGTATTACCTGCCCGCGGGCACATCGATTGAAAGTGAACGGTGAGTGTTCGAGTAGAAAGACTCAACATGAATATTTCCTTCATAAAATCCGGACAGGGGAGGCAGCGCTGACAACGCGCGATTTAAGTGACTCATAAGCTCTTTCTTAGCTTGTTACTTAGCTATTTTTGAGCAATTTTAAAAATAGCGGTGTGGTCAGCTTCAAAGACCAAGTCATTGCCAGAAAACATCGTAATGTATAGCCGAATAAATTGATGTCCTTTGTGCTCCCAACGGTCAGTGGGTTGGCAATCAACAGCGATTTCCTCATTTATCTTGATTGCACGAAGCATGCTGCCTACAGTGCCAACATGAATCCATGCGGGGAGTATGTAGAGTCGCATTAACGCACGGTTGCACGTATCCAATAGGAAATAGGGATGTATCAACGCCTCGGGGCCAAAATAGCAGGCAGCCGTGTCTCTTTGTGCAGCGACGTGGCGAGCATTATCCTCAGCAGATGGGGTCCAGAGCCACGTTGGCGCTGCCTTTTCTAATTGAATGACGTCCCACGTAAGCAGAGGGCGTTTATCGTGAGCATAAATTGCCGCTTCTTGCTGCGCCTGTTTCCGCATCGCATATGCTCTAGGGTGGTCTGATAAGTCGAGTGGCCAGGATGCAAGAGTGGCTAATGTGGTCCCAGCTTGATTGAACGCGCGAGTCTCGATTCGATCTGGTAAATCTTTATGTTCTGGTGTTATCGCAGAAGCGGAGTTGACACTTACCTGATCACCTTCGTAAGCGGGTAAAAGAAATCTCACGTCAAAGCCTGTGTTCGATAACCATTGTGCGCCAAATTGGGCAACAAGCGGCTGGGTCATATAGCCAAATACATTGACACCGCTTACGAGCGCTCCCTTAAACCCGTAACGAGCAGCGACGTCATCGCTGTGCATACGGTTTTCGGACTCCGTAGCATCGTTAATTGCGGTTATCGTAAAGGCATTGGGCATAGAGTTTGCAGGTCTCGAGGATTTTTTGCATGTCTGCTCGGTTCTAATTTACTCACCGCGCTAGAGCGTAAAATTCAGCGTTGGGCTGCAAGCTCATCACATTTGCTAAGCGATTGGACATGGCAAAAAGTGCTGCGATGGCGCCGATATCCCAAATCTCTTCCTGATCGAATCCAGCCTCTTCTAGCGCCTCGAAATCCTCATCCTCGATGCTGTCCGCTGCCATACAGACTTTACTAGCGTAATCGAGCATTACACGCTGTCGTGGCTCTAAGTCTGCTTTTAAATAGTTAACCGCAAGCTTGTCTGCGAGTAGTGAGTCTTTAGCGCGAATGCGCAAAATTGCGCCATGCGCAATCACACAGTAGAGACACTGATTCAGCGCAGAAGTGACCACGATAATCATTTCTCGTTCGGCTTTACTAAGCCCTTCATCTTTGTCGACGAGCGAATCATGTAATGCAAAAAATGCGCGGAATTCGTCTGGGCGATGGGCGAGTGCAAGAAAAATATTAGGAATAAACCCTGATTTAGCTTGGACGTCCTCTATGCGCTGGCGGATATCTGGCTCCATGGCGCTTAAGGGCGGAATTGGAAAGCGGCTTATGCTGGCGTTGTTAGCGTCGGTAGACGAATTTGATTGACGTTTCTTGGGTGGTTTAGACATGAGGTACTCGATTAAATTGTAATTAGTAGAGTTTATTCAGAGCCGTGTTACCGCTGGAATGGGTTAGCCTGCGACATCGACATGTTTGCTCATTACGCGTCTGACGAGAGGCTCGAAGTGCTCGAGAGGCAAGCTGTCATAGTTGGCGTCGAAAGCGGGCATATCGTAGAGCTCTACAAATTCTTTGGTGTGCTCGTAATGAGGGTGGTCAGCAAATTTTTCACGTGCATCTTTGTTGCCACCGAGATGTTCGAAGTAGTAATAGCCTTGAAAGATTGGGTGATTCTGAAGCATCCAATGATTAGCCTCGCTTATAAACGGTTTGAGAATCGCCGCCGCGAGCCCGCCGTGATCATACGTACCAAGTGTATCGCCAATATCATGAAGCAGAGCGCAAACCACGTATTCCTCATCTCGGCCATCACGTAACGCACGCGTAGCGGTTTGAAGGCTGTGCTGAAGACGGTCAACATTGAATCCGCCAAAATCGCCGTCGAGTAAACGAAGATGGTCCAGGACTCGCGTCGGTATTTCTTGTGCGAATTGCGTATAATTCTCGAGAATAATTTCAGCGTCTTGTTTGCTGCACTCATCGAAGCGAGTAAAGGTAGCCTGGCGTTCGCCTTTGTGCTGAACATTTGGTGAAGTTTTAGCGTTCATAACTTTGTCTGACCTGTGCTGTGTTTGATGTGCTTTCTCGGTTATTGGAAAATAGCCTTAAGGGAGGCTGAGTTCAAGCGCTGTCTGGTGAAGGTTGACTATTACAGATGAGGTTTTGGCTCGAGAATCGAGTAAAAAGGGAAAAAGATATGGGAAAGTTAGTTCAAGACCTGTCAGGTAAAGTCTATGTGGTAACTGGCGCGAATAGTGGCATAGGCTTCGAAGCCTCTCGAAACTTCGCGGCAAGGGGCGCGCGAGTCGTGCTTATTTGTCGAAGCAAAGAGAAAGGAGACGCCGCGCTCGCCAAAATAGAACAAGAGACGGGAAATGATCAAGGGCGTCTGTATATCGCCGATTTTAGTTCGCTCGAAGAAGTCAGCGCTTTGGCAGATCGACTGTTAGAGGACTTTCTGAAAATCGATGTGCTTTGCAATAACGCCGGCTCGGCTAACGGGAGACGTACCGAAACCCGGGAAGGCTTTGAGACGACTTTTGTAACGAACCACCTATCTGGGTTCTTGCTCACTAAGAAATTGATGCCGGCGCTAGAGCGTGCGTCAACCAGTGGCCTGGCCAGAGTTGTATTCACCAGTTCGTATGGGCACGAAAATAGCCCGCTCGATTTTGACGACCTTGGACTGAATAATGGGTATAAAACGCTTACCGCCTACGGGCGCTCTAAGCTTATGAATCTGCTGACCGCGCGTGAGTTGCAGCGGAGGGTCGGCAACCACAATATTGTCACCAGTTCGTTTCATCCAGGCGCAGTCAGGACGCCGATATGGCGTAAAGGGGGGCTATTCTCTGGGGCGATAGGTGTAGTCATTTACCCCTTTATGGTGAGCGTAGAAAAGGGTGCAGACACATTCATTTGGTTGGCGAGCTCGGAGGATTCCGCGAGCGTGAATGCCGATGGCAATTATTTTTATCAGCGGCGCAAGGTTAGAATCGCGGCGCATGCAACTGACGCCGACGCCGAACGTCTCTGGGATGTCAGTGAAGAACTGGTTCGTCCTTTCGCCTAACCGAGTATCGCCAACTCACTCTGGCAAGCCAAAGGTGAACACTACATTGCCCGAGGCTATAGTGACAAATTGTTCACCGTCGACGGCAAATGTCATCGGCGCAGCATGCACCCTCGCGCCAAGAGAGGTGTGCCATAGTTCATCGCCGGTTGCCGCATCGAGTGCGTAAAAGTAGCCGTCGGCACTGCCACTAAACAGCAAGCCACCGGCGGTTGTTGATATTCCTGCAGATGAGCGTGGCATGATTGGGAATTCCCAGACGATTTCGGCGGTCGTAGGATCTATGGCGCGAATCGCACTATGGAATGCGTCCATAGGTTTCAGATAACGGCCACCCCCGCCAGTAAAGCTTTCGCCCTCTTCATAGTCTTGGTCGCGTTTAAAAAACTCCTGTTCGCCGTCAAACGCAGTCACATAAAAAAGTCCAGTTTGCTGCGAGAAAGCCGGTGAATACCAATTCGTTGCACCGACGATAGGGGGCGCGACCAACGTGCCTTCGTAGGACGGCGCCATGCCTGGCACTCGGATGGGGCGCCCAGCGGCGTCGAGCCCCTGCGCCCAAGTTTGAGTTGCATAGGCTTTGCCTTTAATGAACTCGCCGGTTTGGCGGTCTAGTGTGTAGTAGAACCCGTTACGATTTGCCCACAGCATCGCGTTGCGAGTCCGGCCATCGATCTCTATGTCGGCGAGTATAGGTATTTGGATTGAGTCATAGTCATGCACGTCGTGCGGTGTAAATTGGAAATGCCAATCTATTGCACCGGTATCACCGTTGAGAGCGAGGACCGAATCTGAGTAAAGGTTGTCGCCGAGCCTGACATCGCCATTCCAATCAGGCCCGGGGTTGCCTGTACCCCAGTAAATTAAATTGAGATCGGCATCATACGATCCGGTGAGCCACGTAGCCGCTCCGCCGGTCTTCCACGAATCGTCAGACCACGTTTCGTTTCCGGGTTCGCCCTCGCCTGGAATCGCATAGGTGCGCCAAGCAAGTTCCCCAGTTTCGGCATCGTAGGCGTCAATGAAGCCGCGAATCCCATATTCCCCGCCAGCGATACCTGTAACGACTTTGTCTTTTACAATTAAGGGCGCAGCCGTCTTGGAATAGCCTGCCTTATAGTCGGCGACCTCTACATCCCATAGCAGGTTGCCCGTGCGGGCGTCGATCGCAACTAAATGGGCGTCCAGAGTACTCATAAAGAGAGTTTCGCCAAGAATAGCCACGCCCCGATTGTTTCGGCCGCAACAGATGCGAATATCTTCAGGAATCTGATAATCAAAACGCCAATATTCGCGCCCAGTTCTGGCATCGACAGCAACCACATTGCTCGGTGCTTCGGTGATAAACATAATGCCGTCGACCACGAGCGGAACAGTTTCCGCGCGGTCAATTACGGGTATTTGATAAGCCCATTTCATCTCGAGTTGGCCAACGTTGCTGCGATTTATCGAGTCGAGCTTACTGTATCGCTGCGAGGAGTGAGTGCCTGAATAGCTTAACCAGTTTTGCGGTTCTTCATCGGCTGCAACAAGGCGTTCCCAAGTAATGGTGTCAAAAGCGGGTGTGATAACGGTCGCGAAGGCTTCTTCAGCTACCTGCTGTGCCTGTGCAGAAATCGTCCAGAGCACGAGAATGAAAAACAGAGCACTCTCGAACCCAATCAAGCGTCTGCCACTGCGTGTGCAAGACACTTCCGGCGTGGGTGTGAGACTTACGTTTGGTTGCTGATTCATGGTGTAGCCTCCGGCCGAAGTGAATAAAGAAAGGCGACAAGGTCATCAATCTGTGTGTCATTAAACCTCGCGGCGTAACTTGGCATAGTAGATTCTTCGCTGCGGACAACGCGGCGCAGGGCAGAGCGAGGATAGGACCAGAGCTGAGAATCAGCATCCATAATTCTTACAGAAAAACTGTCTTCGTTCATGCGCAGGCCGCTTCGGCTCGTGCCGTTTTTGTCTTCTAGCGTAAGCGACCACCAGCGCGGTTCGACTTTCGCACTGGGATCTATTAACGCGAGGCCAAGTTCATCGGGGCTGAGCTCGCTGCCAATGTTGCTCAAATCTGGGCCGAGTCTGCCGCCTTTGCCGTTAAGCATATGACAATCAAGACATTCACCGACATCATTAAAAAGAGCCTTGCCCACCTCGGCTGACCCCCTTACGGCAATGTCAGCAGACTCGCGGCTGAGAGATTCAATATAGGCAGCTAGCTGCCAGAGCTGCGAGTCAGGCACCTCTGGATCTACCGCCATCATCGCAGTACCGGCAATTCCTTCTCGTAGAATTGTATAGATGCCAGCGCTACTGCTCGCTCGCGTTAATGGTCCTGTAAGATTCGGTGCGCCAACCTCATCGTTGCCGCGGGCGTCAAATCCGTGGCAGCGGGAGCACTGTTTCTCGAAATAGCTTCGGCCCGCATTAATGTCGAAGGTTGTGTTGTAGAGATTTCCCGCATCCTCAGCCAACCCAACACTTGCAAGAAATAGATTCAAAACTAAGAAAGGCGAGAGCCATCTCGATACGTAGTGCAATGAGAAACGAGGACCAAAATTAAAAGGTTGGGGTTGACTAGATTCAGTCAATATCGCGGATGCAATCTTGTACGCAGATTGATGACGAAGCTGCTGAGCGTTATTGAATAGTGATGAGAAAACCATAGCTACTCTCGCTTTGTATTATTATTACGTGAGCATAGCATCGTCACGCCAGTGTGCAATCCTTAAAGAAAAAAATTATTGTTCATTCCAGAAGACAGAAGGACATGGAAGGGGGGGGGCACCTCAAGATTGAGTCTCCGCGGGGTTATCGCCATGAAGAGTCATCTCTAGCGGATGCTAGCCAGATCCTCCGTGGCCTGTAGCGAGAGCATCAAAAAGCCGGTGAAGGCGAGATTGTTAGGTGCAATGCAAGAGTCAACCAATGCGCGCATCTGAGCAATCTGACGTCTGAATTCGCAATAGAATGCCCAACTCGGTTGAGGGCGATACACGAGATTGTCGAGCTCCAAGAAACTGATGATTCTTTTTGCGGTAGTCGGTTTTACAAAGACTTCCTCTTGCGGGCTTGCATAGACTGGGGCGAGACTAATGATCGACCATTTGGCAAATTTATAGCACTGCAATACTTGTAATATCTGCTCAAAACCCTTCTGCTGATCGCCATGAAGCTGTGCCTTTAGACCGGCAGCAAAGCGATTCTTTTCTTTTGGTGATAGGTCATTCACTAGGTCGCGGAATTTTGGTTTTTCGAAAATAGATACCAAAGACGCTCGGCTGACAAGCTTCACCCAGTCGGCGAGTAATTCATCGGTGTCACGAAATTTTTTTTGAGCGAAATGGTTATTCACGAAATCCTGCATTTTATCCAAGCGATGTTTTTTGCCGATTAACTCGAGTTCGGGATGCGCGAAGCCACCGGGATAACGGTTCAGGAACCATCTCTGAGCGATTTCTAGTCGTGCTTGATTCAATTCTTTTGCCCCTGCAGCGGATTCGCTTTTTCAGTTATCAATACAAACACGCGCCCAGTCGCCTCCGACGGACTTGAGGTGCTTTTTGAGAGTTCGTCCGGTTTTTCTATAGTTTGAAACATCGTCTTCCCAGTAGTCCTTTGCGCTAGCATGGACGGAGCCGCGAAGTTCTCTAGTAGTCCTTGGTCTCGCGGAAAAAAGTCCGCGCGCAGAGTTGTGAATCCTAGCACTGATCCGTTTTGGGGTGTCGCTGTTATCAGTGTTGCTAGCGTTATAAGCATTATCACTTATGAGTTTTGCTACATCAGATTCGGGGTTGAGCCGAAGGCCTTTGGTTTGTGCTTCAGCTGTAAGCCATGCAAGTGGTGTGTTACTGAGAGCCGTTTCTGCCTTTCCGCCGCCAACATCGCTATGACTGCCTACAAACCAGCATTGTTTTAGGTCGGCTCCTTTTTTATATTGCCACAGGCATGGAGAAAAGTCGCTCCGGTATTCATCAAGTGCGAGTGCGTGACGTGCGGTATTTACGCTACTGCTGAGGGCCGTATCGTGGAAGAGGAAGCTACGCTTATTGAGTGATCCCCAGAACGGCGCGGGTATACCCAGCGTGCCTACTGTGTCCCATACGCCAATAAAGCTAATCGGAATGCGGTCGGCATGACTGTACAGGCGGCGGAAATTTAAAGCGGTCAAGGAGTTTGGCGAAGCAGATTTTCCGCGGCGTCGATACATCGAATAGGCTTGAGGTATCCGGTCGGCATGGAGTGATTTTACTATGCCAGCGTTGCGAAGCAGACCCGCCAGCGAACGCACGGTGTAGGCTCCACGGCTGAATCCGAAAAAAAACAGCTCGTCGTCCTTCTCGTAGTTATGAACCAAAAATCGATAGCAGTCTTGGATGTTCTTATCGATGCCAGCGCCAGTAATCGCGCTTAGATATTTATCCGCTTCAGTGCCGAGTCCCCAGTCATAGAACACGATCTGCTCAACGCGTTCGCCTTGCGCGGAGGGGGAGCCTGATGCGGGCTTGTAGCCGAAAGAAGCGATTGCCCGTGTTAGGTGTACAACATTGGTTGGATGCTTTGTTTCAGGAGATCCCCACGTTCCGTCTGCACAGATTAACAGTCGCTTCATCCCTGTTTCCTTTCTTTCTTAAGGATAGTGGTCTTCAGCAGCGACTGTGTACGGAAGTCGTCGCTATATTCTTTAAACTATATGGCCGATCCAGCGACCTGCGAGCATGACTCCGCCCCAAAGAAGTAGAGAGGTAAGTCCTGATAGTCGAAGCCTTAACTCTGGATTGTTGCGTTCGTTGCTCGCCTGTAGTTGCCGTGCGAGACCTCTATGCAGGTGTATCATATTTGCTCCGGCGAGCGCTAGCAGAATGAGTTTCCATTGGAACGCAGGGTTTATAACATGAGACGCCGCTCGGGTGATAAACATGCCGAGCCCAGTTATCGCCGCAATGACGAATGCGCCCCATACCCAAGGTAGGATCTCCCGATTGAGTGTCGAAATTGGGTAGCGTACTGCAGCAAAACCAAGTAAGCGCAGGTCTATCGTCGCAATCGCTCCGACAAGCAATGCCGCGGCGATAACATGAATCGATTCGAGAAAAGGAAACCATGAGGTACCACCGATTTCCCACGAGAGTGGCCAGTTCTCAATGTCAATCCAAAAAGGGGCGTTTAAAACTTCCTCTAACATGGTATTCATCTCAATGTTTTGTTATCAGGCATAGCCATTAATCGCGATAGCGGTTCGCTCTTCGTTTCTGATTAGCGCGAGTGCTTATTCTATGCCGGGTAGTAAAGGTACTCTGCATAAGCGATCCAGCGTCCTGCCATTGCGGTCATTATCCATAATCCCAGTGAGAGCAACGCTGCAATCTTGCAGCTTACGCGCCTCACGGCCGTGCGTGACCAACCATCTTCGCTGCGAACGCTAACTACGTAGACCAAATAGCTAACGATAATCGCTGGGAGTAGAAAGGCAAGTTTCCATAGGAAGACCGGGTTGTCGAAGTAGCGAAAGGGGCGCGCGAAGAGGAAAAAGCCTCCTGACACAACATTAGCTAAGAGAGCCCACCAAAGCCACGGCATTAGACGCCTGTTCATTTCAGGCAGGCTCTGACTCGGAAGCGCGAGGCCAAGCATGCGCAGGTTGATCATGACAACGCTGCCCATAACAGCGGCGATCCCGAGTATGTGAACGGTTTGGATTAGCGGTGGAAAACCGGGGATGTCACTTAGGGCCCAGAGGGCGCCCGCTTGCAGCGCGCCCCCGTCAATCGTTTTAGCCAAGCCCAAAAATAACGCGTTCACAGTGATACCCCTCTAGAGATATTTGTCAGTCACCGCGCCTTCAGAAGCAGAGGCGACTGTGGCCGCATATTTGGCAAGTACACCTCGGGTATAGCGCGGCGAAGGCTTCTGCCATTTGGCCAGACGTGCCGCAATCTCTTCGTCACTGAGATGAAGCTCAACAGTGTTAGCATCGGCGTCTATCGATATCTTATCGCCGGTCTCGACTATAGCGATAGGCCCGCCTTCGCTTGCCTCCGGCGTCACGTGACCGACCACAAAGCCGTGGCTACCGCCAGAGAAACGACCGTCAGTGATAAGGGCGATTTCTTGACCCAAGCCTTTACCCATAATTGCCGACGTTGGACTCAGCATTTCACGCATTCCCGGCGCGCCTCGCGGTCCTTCGTAGCGAATAACAAGGACGTCGCCTGCGACCACTGTGCCATCGAGAACGCCTGCAAGGCATTCTTCTTCAGAGTTATAGACTCGCGCGTTACCCGTAAATGATACGCCTTCTTTACCTGTGATTTTAGCGACCGCGCCACCTGGCGCAAGGTTGCCACGTAGTACACAGAGGTGACTGTCCTTTTTGATCGGGTTATCGAACGGGCGAATGATGTCTTGGCCCTCGGGATAGGGCTTCACGCTTTCAAGATTCTCCGCGAGTGTTTTACCAGTAACAGTCATGCAGCTTCCGTCGAGCATGCCCGCATCCAGCATGGTTTTCATTAACGGTTGGATGCCGCCGATTTTGATTAGCTCAGACATCAAGTACTTGCCACTTGGTTTTAGGTCGGCAACCATCGGTGTTTTCTTACCAAGGCGGGTGAAATCATCGAGTTCGAGCTCGACACCCATCGAAAACGCCATCGCAAGTAAATGGAGGACTGCATTTGTCGATCCACCTAGTGCTATGACGACTTTTATCGCGTTTTCGAACGCCGACTTGGTCATAATATCCGAAGGCTTGATGTCATTTTTCACCAAGTGCATGATAGCGGCGCCTGCGTCCAAGCAGTCTTGCTTTTTCTCCGGTGAAATCGCATCTTGCGCTGAGGAGTTCGGTAAACTCATGCCCATAGCCTCGATAGCAGAGGCCATTGTGTTAGCTGTATACATCCCTCCGCAGGAGCCAGGCCCAGGTATTGCGGTTTCTTCGATGTTTTTCAGTTCGATGTCGGAGACCTTGCCCGCTGAGTGGCCACCGACTGCCTCGAAAACTGATACAACATTGGTATGGTTAGGCCCTGGTTGAATGGTGCCGCCATAGATGAATATCGATGGTCGATTTAGACGAGACATACCCATCAAAAGGCCTGGCATGTTTTTGTCACAGCCCCCAATCGTGATGATGCCATCATGGCCCATACATCCTGAAACTGTCTCAACACTTTCGGCGATCACCTCACGAGAGACTAGTGAGTATTTCATGCCCTCTGTTCCCATAGAGATGCCATCAGAAATAGTTGGGCAACTGTAAATAATGCCCTTGCCGCCTGCTGCGTCGGTTGCTTTGTTCACGTCCTCAGCGAGTTTATTGATATGCATATTGCACGGCGTAACCATGCTCCATGTGGATGCAATTCCTATTTGTGGTTTCTTGAAGTCATCGTCACCGAATCCTACGGCACGCAGCATCGCGCGGCTGGGAGCTTGTTCGACGCCGTCGACGACGAGTTTTGAATATTTGCGGCTGTCTTTATCGGTCATGGGTGATTACCTTAATTACGTAGATCTCTTCGGTTTGCTGATTGCCTTCGCATCTCTGGCGCGCGGCGGACGGGGTGTCCGCGGGGAGGCGGTCAGGGGTGTCACGCAGCGGTGCTCGATTTGATCGCTAATATACACTAGCGTAACAAGTGCTGCATGCCCTTTGGCTCAGTGTGACTCTGGGATATAGTCGTGACCGTCTATTAGGGCTCACACTTATAATGCCTCGTTGTTTTTTCTATAACCATGTCCGATTTCGGCCAGAATCATGCGGTACTTTCGCTTATCCTAACGACGACTAGATGAGCGGGCGGAATTGAGAGAGTTACGAATGAAATCACTTCAATTGATTGAGCCGACTAGCCTTCTTGATCCAGCACTATACGAAAGTGCGCGACAAGCACGTGATCCTCGCTATGACGGACGCTTTTTCGTCGGCGTTCTAACTACTGGTATCTACTGCAGACCGGTCTGTCCCGTTAGAGTACCTAAGCAAGAAAATATTTCATTGTATCGCTCAGCCGCAGCTGCCTCTGCCGCTGGCTTTCGCCCCTGTTTGCGCTGTCGTCCGGAGTCCTCTCCCGGAACGCCGGCATGGAGTAGCGGGCCGTGGAAAGTCACTCGAGCGCTCGAGATGATAGAGAGGGGATTTCTAGACAATAACACTCTTGAGGCGCTTGCAGCGAAACTCTTAATTGGCGAGAGGCAACTTGCCAGGCTTTTTAAAGAGCACCTAGGCGCTACGCCTAGCGAGGTCGCGCAAACTAGGCGGCTGCATTTTGCGAAAAAGTTAATAGATGAAACAGATCTCCCGTTTACATCGATTTGCTTTGCTGCCGGATTTGGTAGCGTGAGACGTTTTAACGCTGTCCTGCGAAAGACCTATGGGAGAACGCCGCGCGAACTCCGAGCGATGAACGGGGTGCAAAGTCGACGAGCGGAGGCGGAGACATCGGGAGCGATTGAGTTGACGCTAAGCTACAGGCCGCCCTTTGACTGGCGAGGCCTGCTTGAATTTTTAGCCTATCGCGCAATTCCTGGGGTGGAGCGCGTCACTCAGTCTAGTTACGGTCGGAGTTTCAGGCTAACCGACGGGATAGTTGTGCAGGCTGAAGGCCATTTTATAGCGCAATTTAGCGAGCTAAGTAATTCGGTGTCTTTGCGGGTGTGGATCGATAATAAAGGCGCTCTTCAGCAAGTTGTAGAGCGAGTGCGCGCAATTTTGGACTTGCGCGCCGACAGTGATGCAATCGAGACTGCGCTTTCCGCGGACTCGCGACTTGCTGGCCTTATCTCGCGCTTTCCCGGTACCCGGGTGCCTGGGTGTTGGAGTGGCTTTGAGGTGGCGCTTCGCGCGATCCTAGGACAGCAGGTAACGGTGAAGGCAGCATCGACGCTTGTTTCGCGATTGGCTGCTCGGCATGGTGAGCAGTACGTCTGCGAATCCGAGGGTATCGATTATTTCTTTCCAGAACCTGAGGTTATCGCGAGTGCGAATCTCGACGGATTAGGCATCGTTCATTCCCGCGTTGCTGCGATTCTTGAGGTTGCTCGACGGATGAAAAACGGTGAGCTTGAGATGGGCCAACACGTGGCACTCGACTCCTTTATCCGAGCTTTCTGTGATATTAGAGGAATCGGTGAATGGACTGCCAACTACGTTGCCATGCGTGCGATTGGTGACCCGAACGCATTCCCCCATTCTGATCTAATCCTACTTCGTGCGGCTGCGGATAAAGGTGAGCGCTTGACGCCAAGTGGATTGAAGGAAAAGGCTAGGCTTTGGCAGCCTTGGCGTGCCTACGCCGTGCTATTGCTCTGGCGTGGCTACGCGGTTGATGCGGCGTGATCCATTCAGGCAGAGGCTAGCAAATATCAGGTTGATTCAGAGACAAACGAGTATTTTGTGAGAAAGATATGTTAACCAACGCGCCACAGTTATTCACATACATTGAAACGGTTATTGGCACTCTCTTGCTCGCAGGCGATGGCGAAGCATTGTCTTTGGTTGGGTTTCCTTCGGGTAAAATGCAGCATCGACACAAAGCTGAGTGGCGACGCGAGGATTGCGCGTTTACTGAGGAGCGCCTGCAACTCGAAGCTTACTTTGGCGGCGAACTTAAAGCGTTTGATTTGCGCCTGAACCCACAGGGCACAGAGTTCCAACAAGAAGTTTGGCGAGCTCTGCAGGAAATACCTTATGGCGAAACGTGGAGTTACGGAGAGCTAGCGAGGCTGTTGGGGAGGCCTAAGGCGGCTCGCGCCGTCGGAGCTGCTAATGGTGCGAATCCGCTGCCGATTATCGTTCCTTGTCATCGCGTGATCGGCGCGAGTGGAAAATTAACAGGCTTTGGTGGCGGGATCGAGACTAAGCAGCATTTGCTGACTTTAGAGCGCATGCATTCAGTGCCCAAACTAGAATCGGATTGACTAAGGGTAGGCCAACCATTGGCCAAGAGAAAATAGAGGATGCTCGGAAACGTTTATCCGATACCTCTATCGCATGATTTTGCTAGAATCAACTATCGCTGGGATAGTCCCCTTAATACCGAAGATCTGGCACTCCCAATTCAACCATGAAAAAGATGATCAGAGAGAAAGTCACGTTATGCGCAGTAGTCAGCAGCACATCATTGAAAGCGTTAATGACTGGTTAACAGCCTCTCAGCAGGTTTGGCTTTGCACCATTCTCAAGACATGGGGATCATCGCCTAGACCTGTCGGTGCAATGCTGGCGTGTAATTCGCAGGGTGAGCTTGTTGGGTCACTGTCTGGTGGTTGCATCGAGGAAGATTTTTTAGAACAGTTGAAAGATGGCTCCCTTAAGGAGAGATACAACGCCGAAGGTGGGCCCTTTGTCATCGAGTATGGGGTGACTGAGGCAGAGCAGGCGCGCTTGAAACTGCCCTGTGGAGGCCAGCTGCATGTGCTACTTGAGTCAATTGAACCGTCGTCTGAGAATAGAGCTGTTTTTGTCGAATTAGTTCAGGCCTTGCAAAATCATTCGAGAGTAAGTCGCCGGGTTGATTTGGCTACAGGCGTGCTGAGTGTGCACAGTGTCGACGCAGGCTCGGACGCAGCATCAAGCACGTTGGAAATGGATTGCGATGACTCGAAACTCGAGTCGGTGGAGGTCGGCGGTGGGGTGATGGTGCACCGGCTGAGTCCGGTCTACCGTCTTCTCTTGCTGGGCGCAGGTGATGTTGCTCGCTATGTCGCCGAAATGGCGATTGCGCTGGAGTATGAGGTGACTCTCTGCGACCCCCGCCCGAACTACCTCGATCATTGGTCAGTAAACGGTGTCGAGGTTTCTACAAGTCTGCCTGATGATTTGGTGCGCTCAAAATTCAGTAACCCCTATAGCGGTATCGTAGCGCTTGCACATGACCCTCGAGTCGACGATATGGCTTTAATGGAAGCGCTTAAAACCGATGCTTTTTACGTTGGTGCTATGGGGTCTGAAAGAACGTCGGCCGCCAGACGTGAGAGACTGCCGGAGCTCGGTCTAAGCGAGGAAGAAATTCAGGCCTTGCATGCACCTATAGGCTTTTCAATAGGCAGTAAAACGCCCGCCGAAATCGCTATAGCTGTCATGGCTGAAATTACTGCCGTGCGTTATGGGCGACGGCAGTGACAGGGCTACTCTTGATCGATTGCTCGATCGACTCCAGCCTCTTCTAGCGCTTCTAAGCGTCGCGCGCCGGCAAGAATGCCAATAATGCCGTAGTTGCCTTCATGGCACGCGTACTCGTAAATGGGCTCTTCGATCCGAGATAGCGGGTATTCCCCTGACCACTGTGCGGTGTAGACCGACGGATCATCCACGGTAAATCCGTAAATTAACTTGTTGTTGCCATCACGTCGAAAGGTTTCTGTAACGGTTAAATTGTCGGTGGGAGCCCCCCGATAGTTATGCCAGGGATTATAGTGTTTGGTCTCGACAATAAGTGTATCGCCTTCCCAGCGTCCAATAGAGTCTCCCATCCACTTATCAAGTACCGGTGCGGCTGTGGATCTCTCGTCGCTTATTTTGATAATGCGCGCGTCATGAACCATCTCAACGACAATTGTGACATATCCAGGTGACTGGACGATTTGCATGTGGCTGTTATACATCACAGGACTCATCACTGGGCCTGAACTGTTGCCGAAAGCGACAAGACACCGTTCGCCAAGTGAGCGTCCTTCTGGGCCGTCGTTACGGTCTGGCCTTCCGGCCGCCAACGCAGCCATCCTTTCATTGAAGCCCGCTACCCGCTCGGGTATGCGTCCATTGGCAGGGTCAATGATTGCAGAGGTACGAAATTCGCCATCGATTGTAGGCAAGAACATACCGCGATCAGTCCAAAATAGATCGTAGTTGCCAACCGGTGGCAGGGCCTCTGCGGCAGGTGCTGGTCGATCTGGGTCGAGTGGCTCATTGTCTTCTTCGACTGCGCGTTGTGCCTGTCGTTCGAGTTCGATCGCCTCTGCCTCAGTATAGGCGCGTTTGGTGCCGAGTTCGGATGGCCGCTCGAAGGGCATCACTGTCGCATTTTTCCAGTTACCCTGGAGATCGGGTACGCCCCATTCGGTCAGGCCTGATTGAGCATGGGCGTGGGGCACTGACGCGATCAGTGACGAAATGGCAACCAGAAGAGGCAATAGTGAGTAAGCTGATGCGGCTCGAGTTGGCGCAAGTCCCTTCATAGGGTTAAACAGCTTCGAAGCTATAGGAAGATTGGCTAGCATGATCTCTCCAAGGTGATTAATTCCTAAAATAACAACGCTGATTTTTTTGGTAGCATTCCGCGATCGTGCGTTTGCCGCGAACTGTGATGCTTTGGAAAATAAACGAGTAAAACGCCCTTGGCAAGCGTGGCGTAGACCTAGGCTGGCTGACGGTACATGCAAACAACGATTTATAGTTGCGTTTACAGTGGCGCTCGGCGCGTCCAGGGTGCCGCGCTTTCTAGCTGAGCAGCGAGCCGCAAAAGCAGGGCGTCTTGGCCCCAGGCGGCACTCATCTGAATACCAATAGGTAGACCGGTGCTAGTGCTGTGCAGTGGTACCGACATGCTCGGCGCCCCCGTGCCGTTGTAGAACGCAGTAAAGCCGCTGTACTGGCTGAATTTGGACGCATAGTCTTTGAGGTCATTGCTATTCATGTCGAGCCATCCGAGCGGCGCAGGCGGTTTGCTCAGCACTGGCGAGACAATAACATCTACCGATTCATGAAAAGCACGCATGTCCAGTTCCAGCTTTCTGAGATGGTCTCTAGCGGTTACATAGTCCGATGCGCTGACTTTAGCACCGCCTTTAGCCATCACCTTTGTGGATAGCTCCACGGGAGCTTCGTCTAAGCTAAGGCCGAGAAAATCGAGACGCGGTTTAATACTTTGCAGGACATGAGTGCCAATAATTTTAGACATTGCAGCGCCCGCCAGCGCGTGGTCTGCAGGATGTGCTTGTTCCTCTACACTGTGCCCGAGGTTCTCTAATAGCTGGCCCGCAGCGCGCACGCCGGCAAGTACCTCGGGATCGATTGCCTCGCCAGTGGGATGGGTAGTTATGAGCGCAATACGCAGCTGCGCGGGAGCTGCTTGGCGGAGCGCCGCAAAAAAGCCATCGAAATCATTCTTCGATTCACTTGCAAGCAAAGGGTTTGCGAACAGACCATTGCCCCGCAACGAAATTAGATCGAGAAAGGCTGCACTATCGCGAACCGTTTGGCTCACCACATGACCGACGCTGAGTCCGCTCCAACATTCAGCGAGCGTGCCTTCGATGGTCGTGAGTCCGCGACTAGGTTTAAGGCCAAAAAGTCCGCAGTTTGCGGCGGGTATGCGGATTGAGCCGCCGCCGTCGCTCGCATGTGCTGCGGGGACGATGCCGGCCGCGACAGCAGCCGCTGCACCGCCTGAAGAGCCGCCGGTAGAGTGCTCAAGATGCCACGGATTGCGACAAGCGCCAGTCAGCACAGGCTCTGTCGTCAGTGTGAGGCCCCATTCTGGCGTATTGGTTTTGCCCAGTATTGTGAGTCCAGCGTCAACATAGCGTTGGACAATCTTCGCGTTGCTTTTTGCGATGAATCCTTTAAAGAGCGCGCTGCCGAAAGTTACAGGAAGACCAGCGGCTGGACTCAGATCTTTAATTAGAAAAGGAACCCCAGCTAGAAGAGAGGAGTTGTTTTCATTGGGCGAGGCTGCGAGCTCAAGGGCGGCCTCATAGTCTTCATACACGATCGCATTGAGGCTGGGGTTGACCTCTCTGGCGCGATCGATCGCGCATTGAGTCACCTCGAATGCGCTAAACTCACCACGGGAAATACCGTTACCGAGCGCGACGGCGTCCAGCGCCAAATAATCTTGAGTTGAGAGCATAGTATTCTCCGTTCGATGGTGCTAGTTGTCGAAACGACTCGCCGTGTACCACTTCACCTCACTCGATTTGCTTTCAACGAGCTCTACGACATCGAGGATTAGTGCGAAAAGCGCCATCCTAACAACTACCCCGTTGTCTGTTTGCCTGAAAATAGCGAGGTTGGGGTGCTGATTTAAATCGTTATCAAGCTCATTGGCATCCTCGCGGGAATCCCGTGGGAGCGGGTGCATGATGACCGTGTTAGGCGCGCAATTACGCGTGTAGATCTCTTGGTTGAGTTTAAAGCGGCCTCGGTAAATATTGGCCTCGAGCCTGCTACTGAAGCGTTCTTCTTGGATACGTGTAAGATACACGGTGTCGTTATCGTTGAGCCCTTTTTCCATGTCGTCGGTTTCGACCACGCTATGTCCCGCCGCGCGTAGTTCGGTCACAATGCCCTCGGGCATCCTGAGTTCCGACGGCGAAATAAGCGTGAAGGTTATGTTGTTGAACAAGAGTAGAAGTTGCGAAAGCGAATGGACAGTGCGCCCGTGCTTTAAGTCTCCAACCATCGCGATACGCATTCCATCAATTTTTCGCCCGTTCGCATTAAGCTCCTTCTTTATCGTATAGAGATCGAGTAATGCCTGCGAGGGATGTTCGTTAGCCCCGTCCCCGCCATTAATCACGGGAACACGGCTTGCGCGTGAAAACTCCTCAACTGATCCAGCTTGAGGGTGGCGCATCACGATTATGTCACTGTAGCCACTGACGACGCGGGCAGTGTCGTAGAGCGACTCGCCCTTGGAAATCGATGAGGTTTTGATATCGGATGTTTCTCGGACATAACCACCGAGCAGATTAAAGGCACAGCCGAAACTAAAGCGTGTACGCGTACTTGGCTCAAAAAACATATTGCCAAGAATTGCGCCGTCCAGTGCGTTAGTGCGCCGTTCGCGCCTGGCGAATGGTTGCATGCTGTCAGCAACATCGAAGACACGCTCAATCGCCGCTCTGTCGAACTGAGTTACGCTGGTGATATGACTGCCGCGGAAATCCATGAGGCTACTTAATCCTTATTATTTTGATTGCTGCCTGATGATGTGGCTAGCGTTTATGTGACATCGGTCGAATCAGCCTTCATGTCCACATCTAAATTACACAGATCTACACAAATAGCTTATGACACTTCGGAAGAGCCGCAGACCGCCGATAGTCTACTACAGTTGGATGCAAGCCTGTAATGGTGAATAGATGCCAATACTGCAGCTGGAAAGAGACGTTAGCAGGCACTGGGGGGAATAGAAATGGCAAGCAAAAGTATCTATTGGTACGATTTCGAAACCTTTGGTAAAGACCCAAAGCGTGATCGCGCCTCGCAATTCGCTGGTGTACGCACAGACGAAGATCTTAATATTATAGGCGAGCCGTTGCTGCTCTATTGCAAACCTAGTCCAGATTTTCTACCAGAGCCTATGGCCTGCTACATTACCGGCATTCTACCTCAAACAGCGGCGTCGAAAGGGGTGTGCGAGAGGGAATTCATTGATCGAATTCTTGCCGAATTTGCGGAGCCAGGCACCTGCGTCGCCGGGTATAACAGTCTGCGTTTCGATGATGAAATGACACGGCAGTTACTCTACCGTAATTTTCACGATCCCTACGAGCGCGAGTATAAAAATGGTAATTCGCGCTGGGATCTTATCGATGTTGTGCGCCTTTGCGCTGGAGTTCGCCCTGAAGGAATAAACTGGCCGCTTAAAGAAGACGGATCTCGCAGTTTTAGACTCGATCAGCTAACCGTTGCCAACGGGATTGAACACGGTGCAGCGCATGATGCGCTTGCCGATGTGATTGCAACTATTGAAATGGCTAAACTCCTTCGCAGAGCGCAACCGAAGCTTTATGACTACGCTTATAATCTGCGCTCGAAAGCCGCTGTTCGCGCCCAGTTAGATCTTGTAACGCAAAAGCCCGTATTGTTTGTCTCAATGGCATTCCCCGCGCGCGTGGGATGTTTATCATTGATAATGCCGCTGTGCGCGCATCCAACAAATAGTAACGCGGTTATCGCATGCGATTTGCGAATTGATCCTACGCGTTGGCTTAGCCTAAGCGGCGAGGAACTCGCTGTAAGGCTCTATAAGCGACAAAGCGATTTGCCCGTCGGAGAGGAGCCGCTCCCTCTCCATGTAATTGCCACGAATAAATGCCCGATAGTTGCACCCTTTGGCGTGCTTGATGAGGCACGTGCTGCTGAGTACGGTTTGGATAAATCAGTATGGCGTCCTCACTTTGAAACTATAAGAGCGAGGCGCGATGTGTCAGCGACCTTAACGAAAGCCTTTAGCCTCGCCGGTGAGGGTGATACTGAGACTGATCCAGACTTCATGATTTATTCCGGTTTTTTTGGCGATTCGGATAAAAGATTGATGCAAACTGTGCGGCGCTCGGCGCCGGGAGACCTTGGACGTCTGGACATACCCTTTCGGGACTCGCGATTAAAGGAAATGCTATTTCGCTATCGCGCGCGGAACTATCCCGAGACACTGACAGAGCATGAGCAAAGCGTATGGCGAGAATTTTGTTTAAAACGCATAAATGACTCAGGCGCGCGGGAGAAATACGAGTCAGGTTTTGCCGAGGCGTTAGAGCGAGGAGGGGACGCAGCGAGGCCTTTATTGGATAAATTGAATACGTATATTGCCTCTCTACCTATTGCTGCGGGAAACCAGTAAAATTCGCGCGCGGTATCCGAGTAGTAAAAGTCAGCATAGCCCAATCGATTTACTGGGGCGCAATGGCGAATAAGCGCGCAGTCGAGGAAATATGGATAAGTTTCAAGAAATCAGGCCGTATCAAGATGCTGAGGTGGCGACAGTGCTGGCGTCGCTCCTGCGAGATTCTGATATGCTCGACAGTATCGCACACTTCTACGCACCAAAACTCTCTCGCATCCTTCCTTTTCTAACGCGGCGCCTTGCCAAATACACGCTTACGAAGCAGCTCCGTGGCGTTGATAGTATAAGAGCAATACAGCACGTGATTGCGAAGTATATGGATAAGATGATTGAGGAGACGACAACCTCGCTCACGCATTCGGGTCTGGAGAATCTAAATCCCGATCGAAGCTATGTCTTTATTTGTAATCACCGCGACATCGCAATGGATCCCGCTTTTGTGAATTACATGCTTTACCATGCTGGATTCGAAACGCTGCAAATAGCGATTGGCGACAATTTGCTTAAAAAGCCTTTTGTATCGGATTTGATGAGGTTAAATAAAAGCTTCATTGTCAAGCGATCGGTTAAGGGGCGTGAGCTGCTGGCTTCGCTACGATTACTTTCCGAATACATTCATCACTGTATCGAGACGAAAAATAATGTTTGGATCGCGCAGCGCGAGGGGCGCGCGAAAGACGGAATCGACAGAACTGACCCCGCGCTGCTTAAGATGCTTGCAATCGCTCATCGCAAGGAACCTATGCGTGAGAGTTTAGCGCGGCTAAACATAGTGCCAGTTACTCTCTCTTATCAATATGACGCATGCGATACGCTGAAAGCGCAGGAACTTTATATACGCGCAACAGAGGGAGAGTTTCAAAAGGACGAAGGCAGTGATATACGCTCGATAGTCACTGGCATGATGGGGCAGAAAGGGGCTGTGCATGTTGCTTTCGGGCAAGAGCTAGCGCTCGATACCGACGATCCTGAGATGATTGCCGCGAGCATCGACGCACAAATTCTGGCTAACTATCGACTTCAGGACATTAACTATCTCTCGCTTCAGCGCCTTCTCGAGAATGACATGCTTACCGAGGCAGAAAGTCTTCATGCACGCAGAGTGCTAGGAAATTGGCAAGCTAACACTGCGGATTTAACTGCCTTTGAGGAGCGCTTGGATACCGTGGCCGCTGAACTTCGAGGTTATTGGCTCCGAAGTTATGCGAATAGCGTACTACTCAAAGGAGAGACTGAGTAAATTATTGGGCCGGTTAGATTTTCTTTTCCGTCTAACCTCGACTGAGCTTCGCAGCCGCCACGTCAAATCGCGCATTCAGTTCTTCTCGCTGAGCCTTCGGTAGCGGGCCTAAGCACTTAAGTCTTAACTGCTCATCACGCGAGAGTTTGATTACGTCTGCCGCGGAGCGCTTCGCCTGACCGAATACAGCTTTAAGTTGCTCAAGCTGCAACTGCATACGAAGCGGCTGATCAGCTGAAGGGGTTTCAACATTTGCGCTTATTTCTAGCTCCGTGCATAGTCTCCTCGCCTGCTGAGCCGCTTCGCTACTCAGCTTCTCTAAGTCGCTGGCCGCGTTAGCGTTTAGTAGTGAGTCCAGACGCTTGTCTAGGATTGTCGTGAGCGATGTATCATCGGGACGGACCTGTGCTCGCCAGTCTTCGATATCGAATGCAGTTTTTACTGCATTGAACTCTTCGCTCGTTTGAGTGGCAAGTAGGCTTTGTTCAAACGCATCAAGTCGATGTGTGAGAGCTGTAACCGTTTCAATTCTCTGCTGCTGCTTTTTGTCTGGAAGCGACTTGTAGCGGGTATCGAACCGTCGTTTGAGAGTAGTGAACCGCTCTGTATAGTCTCTGCCGCGTTTGCCAAGCCTGGGGCTCAAGGCTGCAGAGAATTGTTGTGACAAGTCTTGATAGCGCTCCCTTGCTTGTCTAAACGCTTCATCGTCCGCTCCTAGAAGGGACTCAAGCTCGATAAGAAGGTTGTCCAGTTCCTGGCAGTTTTTGGTGATGTCTACAGCTGCGGGTTTTGAATTTCGTCCTGGAGAGTTTTCTCTACGAGGCCTTGACTCTGGCTTGTCTGCTGAGTCGCGCGAGAAAATGCTGTCACAGGCAGCGCGGAAAGAGCGCCAATAATTCTGGTCATCTTTGTGAGTGGTGGGACCAATCTCTTTCCATTGGCGTTGTAACTCCTTCGCTGCACGCATCGCCTCGCCTCGGTCCTCAGACGCAGCTAGCGCTTCGGCTTTCGCAATTGCATCCTGTTTGCGCTTTGCATTCTCTTGACTTGTCTCGCGTCTGATTTTGCGAAGCGCGTTTAGTAAGCCATAGTAGCGCTTCTGTAGCTCTTTTATTTTCGCCTGTTCAACCGGTGCGGTCTCTTTCCAGCGTTGTTCCGCGGCAGTAATTATTGCACCGATTTCAGCCGACTGGCGCTGCTGCGCCGCTTTAATGCTCTCTTCCGACTGAAGCGTTTCGCCGTCGTTCTTCTCACTAACACTGAGACGTTCTAAATCGGCTTCGAGCTGTGTGCAGAGAGCGACGCGATTAGCAAAATTTTCCACCAGCGCTTGCTTGCGCTCTTTAAAGTGATCTTTGCATGGTGCATAGGCTTCATCAGAAAGCTTCTTAAATTTTTTCCAGAGTGATTCATTCTGCTGGGATCGACCAAGCGTCTTCCATTCTTGATGCGCGGCACTGATTGCCTTGGCTCGCTCCGCTCCTTGAATTTCTGACTCTACAAGGAGTTGCATGGCAGCGATGAGCTCTTTCTTTTTTTCGGCCGCGGCAAAAAGTTTCCAGTCTTTAAGTTCTTGGTAGCGGGTCCGGTGCTCATTTAACTGTTTCTGTACACCGTTGCGAAGCTTGCCGCTAAGAGGAATCAGTGCTGTCTGAATCTTATCCCACGCAGATAAGCTTGCATCAGAATGTCCGCCCTCAAGCGCGATTTTTAATTCCTCGATATACGTGTTGGCCTTGGCGCTCATCTCTTCTTGATGCGCTTTGTTGCTGGCGAGAAGAGCAACCATTTCCGCATGCAGTTCCTGCCCCTTATCCTTAGCGAGGGAGGCATCCGAAGGGAGCTGCTTGCGAATTTCCCCCAGCCTGTTCCCTAGCGAATTTATTTCTGTCGTTTGTTTAGCGCTCAGCGCTCTAATGAGGGGCGCCAAAACACTGAGTTCAGCAATAGGGTCCGCATAAATCGGCTGCGTTTTTTCGCGGCTAGCAACTGCTTCGGTTTTCGGTTTAGCAGGCGTGTCTTGTTCATCTGATTCCACAGCGGGCTGCGACGCAGTTTCACTCGTTGGCGTGACAGCAGAAGTGCCCTCACTAGTGTCTGCGGCGTCTTCAATTTCTGTGACGGCGGGTGTGGCTGCCGCTGGATCTTCTGAGGTAAGAGTGTCTGTTGATGTCATAGCGTAAACCGTGTGTGATTTCGAGTACGCCAAGAGTTTATCAGATGTTGAATCCCTACAGGCATAAAGAATTGCTGTATTCTTGCTCTCTTTCGATGGCCGAAGGCTGATCAAAAGGTGACTGGATTGTGTTGCCGAGGGTTAACAGAGTGCTGAACAGAATCTTTCAGTCTGTTATCCACTATTTTTCGGTCTATGAGACCCTTGCTGCTATACTCGAAAGTCGGGCCTAGAACGAACAAAGTGTTTCAGAGAGCCCTCAGGCTTTTGACAGAACCTCGCCTGAGCAAACCACGCTGTTTTAATCCCTCGCAACCGAACCAACCAGTAATACAGACCTTGGAAGAGCATGTTAGCGCAAACTGTTAAAAACAAGATCCAGGGCGCCTATCGGCAGATGATTAGCGCGAAAAAACTCACGCCGCGCTATGGACAGAGGCTAATGATTGCCGAGATTGCTAAGGCCTTCGGCAGTTTGCCGGCTCACTCCGGACCTCCACCTATTGTGGTTGTCGAAGCAGGAACCGGCACAGGCAAAACAATGGCCTATACTTTGGCTGTTCTACCTATAGCTCGAGAATTGGGTTTAAAAGTCGTGATTGCTACCGCGACTGTAGCGCTGCAGGAACAGGTTACGCAGAAAGATTTGCCTGAAATCCTTGAAGCTTCTGAACTCGATTTCACCGTTTCTCTTGCAAAAGGGAGAGGGCGTTATTTATGCCTCTCTAAACTCGATATGCTCCTGAGCGGAAGTGACTCGCTACAGGCGATGATGGATCTCTATGGCGATGACGTAAGCGGCACGAGTACCGGCGATAAGCTGCTTTATGAAAAACTCTTAGACGCGCTCAGTAAGGGCGAATGGGATGGCGACAGAGATTCTTGGAAAGAGCTGATCGCCGATGAAAGTTGGCAGCCTCTTACTGTAGATAACTCACAGTGTATGGGACCTAAATGCAGTAATTTTAGAAATTGCTGTTTTTATCAATCACGCGATTCGATGACAGAAGCAGATTGTATCGTGAGTAATCATGATTTGGTTTTGGCCGATCTAGCCTTGGGTGGCGGGGTAATACTTCCCGAACCCGAAGACTGCCTTTACGTTTTCGATGAAGCGCATCATTTACCCCTAAAAAGTAATAATCACTTCGCAGCGACGACTCGGATTAAATCTACTGCGGGTTGGCTCGAGAAGTCTGAAAAGCTGTTTAAAGGATTTAACAAAGACGAATTTCTCGATGCCAAGGCGCTGCAATCGTTAATCACCCTTGGTGTAAGCCTCCGTAATGAGCTCGACGTGGTGTGGGTATTGCTCGAACAGATCGCGGAGGCTGCTGACTCTGGTGAGAGCTATGAGGAGCGTGTTCAATATGCGTTTGAGCTCGGCGTCGTACCCGAGTCAGTTCGGGTTGCTGCACAAAATTTAGCGACACTTTTTACTCGCTATGCCACAGGCGTTCGCGCCGTCGTCGATGAGCTCAAGGAGGCGTTAGAGGAGGGAGGAGAGCCTGCGCGTCGTGAGCTCGCAGAGCAGTGGTACGGCCTTGCAGGAAGTACGTTGCAGCGTGCTGAATCTTGTCTTTCACTCTGGGCCAACTATGCAGGCGTGGATGCGCAGGGTAAAGCGCCGAATGCGCGGTGGTTGAATTACAATCCCAGCGATGCATTTCCCGACATTACGCTTGCAACAAGCCCTGTATTAGCGGCGGATGCTTTGCAGGAGCGACTATGGGAACGCTGCGCCGGTGCGGTGTTAACGTCGGCTACGTTGTCCGCTTTGGGGGAATTCTCCATGCTGAAAATGCGCGCCGGATTGCCCGAGCACACCGCGTATCTAAGGATACTAAGTCCCTTTAAATTCGGTGAGGTGGCGACACTCACAGTTCCTAAAATGGGGTGTTTGCCTTCGGATGTTGATAAACACACATCGTATATTGCTGAGGCAATACCGCGGCTTGTCGATCCTCAGGCAGGGTCACTCATGCTCTTTAGTAGTCGCAGGCAAATGCTTGATGTAATGGGGCAACTGCCGCGCGAATGGCTTGATCGTGTGCTCTGCCAAGATGATTTTCAGAAATCTCAATTGATCAAATACCATAAACAACGGGTCGATTCGTTGGAGGGGAGCTTGATATTTGGACTTGCGAGCTTTGCAGAGGGTGTCGATCTGCCAGGAGAATATTGCACGCACGTCTTAATCGCTAAAATTCCTTTCGCGGTACCCAATGAGCCGATTGAGATGACTTTAGCTAAATGGATTGAGCAACAGGGGCTTAATCCTTTTATGACACTTACTGTTCCTGATGCTGCCTTCAAACTCGTGCAGGCTACGGGGCGCTTACTTCGCAATGAAAAAGACTACGGGAAGATCACCCTTTTTGACGAGCGACTCTCTACACAGAGATACGGGCGAACAATCCTTGCCTCTTTGCCGCCCTATCGTCTCGAATTGCTCAAATAAGCCGCAGGGGTATAGAACGCCGAATTGGGTAGTGTCAGCTGGTGAGTCTTTTTGCGGCGAGAAATCCGGCAGCCGCGCCAACGATCGTAGTAATGAGGAGTTGATCAAAAATCACTCCTAGTCCGAAGCCGAGCACGGTACCCATCGTAATGCATAGCGCATAGGTGCCTTGTTTTGCGTTGTCTTTCTTCTTGCGGCTCATGAATATCTCCTGCGAATGTTAATCCCTTTCTCTAAAGAATACGCATAGAATAAATTGTTGTAGCGAGACTTGGATCGTCATCAGGGCTCACCTTTATGCTGCCTATTTCGTTGATCACAGACAATCCGTCCACGACGTTGCCGATAGGTGTTGCTCGGCCGTCGAGCCAGGGGCTCGGCATCATGCTGATAACGAATTCGGCGCCAACCTCGCCCGGTGTGGTCGGCAATAGTGCAACAGTCCCTTGAATTATTGGTTGTGTATCTAATCCCGAAGAAAAATGGTGACCAAGGTTCGAAAGTGCATCAAGGACGCTTAGCTGTTGAAGACGTTGCATCATTTGCTCAGCGTTGTTGCTAAGCGCTTGTGCCGACTCTATGCCGGCCGCTTTGTACAGCGGGGCGAGTATCTGCTGCTCAAAGTCTTTCCTTGTTAAGACCGCGAAACTTTGATCCACTTTTCCCGTGTTATCGAGTAGTGGCCGCGTGTCGAGGCCGAGTGCGACGCCATCGATTTCCGTGCGAATTGATGGTGGTTGCAAATCGAAGCGATTCACCGAGGGACTTCCAGCATAGAGTGCTCGACCGGGGATAACAGTGTGAAAACTCGATTGATCGTAGTAGCGGATTTGAAGATCACTCGAGGGGAAGTTCATCGTGCCGCTCACGAGCGCAACAAAATGTGCAACAGTGCTAGGGGCTTGGTTGTTAAAGAGTTCGATGTAAAACGCACCCTTGGACGTAAATACGGCCACTAAGTGATTCTGTGGATTAGACATCGCTGCGCGAGCCCGAGCCTCATCGGCGGTAAGCGTGGTGTTAAAGCAAAAGAGCAAGACGAGCAGGCAAGAGGGTTTCAGTTGCCTCACAAGGCGCAGCCGAGTGCTGCTTATGACCTGTGTGACAAATCCGCACTTTTGTTGAAGCAATAGCGGGTAATCAGTCATAGTCGTTGGTTAAGGTCTTCTCTGGTGTCTATGTCGATGAGTATACCGTTATCATCGACCGCCAGAGAAAGGGTTTTTGCGCTGTGTTTTTCAAGAAGGCTTCTCGCTCCCGCGTCGCCGCTTAGCATTCGCAATTCATTGAAGAAATCGGATCCGAACGCGATGGGGTGACCCCGTACCGCATTAAAGTAGGGTGCTATGATCGAATTGATTGTTACCGTGTTGGCGAGGAGTGAATAAGTCGACGGCAAGATGTACGGCATATCTGCTAAGCAGACAAGTGCTGCGGTCCAGTCAGTTATCGACTTGGCGCAATGTGCAAGGCTTGCACCCATGCCTGACTCTGCGTCGTCGAATTCGCTGAATGAAATAGCGGTTTCCGGATTCTTGGCCTGTACGCGTTCGCCAATAGCGAGAAACTGTTCGCGGAGTTCAGGGCGGTAAACGACCGTTATCAACGGCAATGCAGCGCTCAGATTTGTCAGGGTCTGCTCTAGCAAGCTGACCTGCCGGTTGTCTGGAAATTTAGCGAGCAACTTACTCGCGCCGAAGCGTCGACTAAAGCCTGCAGCGAGGACTAAAGCGCCCACTCTTTTGCCTGAGTAGGTATGAGTCGACTTGATAGAATTTGGCTCTGTACAGTGGGCGGTGTTCACAAAAGTGAGCCTTGTTAGCGTCTAAACACGATAAGTGAATTCTTCACCCACTCGAGAATAGCTGGCTTGTCTCAATGCAGGGTGATACGTGGGTCCCGCGTTAGCTCCGCGTCCGAGGTTAACTCAACGACTAGGCTATTCCGATACTCGGTCTTCTCAGCGCCTCCATTTTCGTTGGAATTGCACGGTGTCGTCGATCGATTAATGTTCTGGTGCGCAGGGTTCTGTGCACTACTACTAGAGCCGGGAGCAGTCCGATTTTCACTCGTGCTGCTGTCGCCTATAAGCTGAGAGTGGGATGATGGCGGCTTAATCGACGCGGCTACCTGCTCGCTCAGGTGCGCTCGTAGGCGGTTCACAACGCTCGACATAACTTCGATGGTTTGACTGAGCTGGTCTAAGGTTACCAAGGTTCGCTGCGAATCTTCTGTCAGCGTTTTACCCTCTTGCTTTTTCTTGTCGCTCACGCGATAACCCCTATCGAAAATTGATTGACCGCTATCGCGACTTAGCCTGCAGGAATGGCTAGGTCGCGCTTGCTACTGCGAAGTTGAGGGCTGCTCGTCGAGGTTGTCGTTCCACGAATCTGCCTGCGACGCGCAAATTAATCCCAAGTCAGCGCACCACCGGTCTGATATTCGATAACACGAGTCTCGAAGAAGTTCTTTTCTTTACGCAGATCCATAATCTCGGACATCCAAGGGAAGGGATTTTCTGCGCCGACAAACTGCTCTGGTAGACCTATTTGCACTAATCGACGGTTAGCAATAAATTGCAAATACTCTTCCATCATTGAGGCGTTCATGCCCAACACGCCGCGAGGCATGGTGTCGCGCGCATACTCAATTTCAAGCTGAGTTGCCTCTAAAATCATCTGCGTCGCCGCTTGCTTCAGCTCGTCTGTCCACAAGTCCGGGTTTTCGAACTTAATCTGATTGATCATATCGATGCCGAAGTTAAGGTGCATCGATTCATCACGCAGGATGTATTGGAACTGCTCCGATGTGCCGGTCATCTTGTTTCGGCGACCCATCGACAGGATCTGTGTGAAACCACAGTAGAAGAAGATACCTTCTAGGCAACAGTAGAACGCGATGAGGTTTTTTAGCAGTGCCTGGTCTTTTTCCTTAGTGCCCGTCGTGAAGTTAGGATCGCTTAGCTCGCGGGTATATTTCAGCCCCCATGACGCTTTTTTCGCGACAGACGGTACTTCGTGATACATGTTGAAGATCTCACCCTCATCCATCGAAAGTGATTCAATACAATATTGATAGGCGTGTGTGTGGATGGCCTCTTCGAATGCTTGGCGCAAGATATACTGGCGGCACTCGGGGTTGGTTACCAAGCGATACACTGCCAACACGAGGTTGTTGGCAACAAGCGAATCTGCCGTTGAGAAGAATCCTAGGTTGCGTTTTACGATGAGACGCTCGTCTGGAGTTAACCCGTTAGGGTTTTTCCACAGAGCGATATCAGCGTTCATATTCACTTCTTGTGGCATCCAATGATTAGCGCAGCCATCTAGGTATTTTTGCCATGCCCAATCGTATTTAAACGGTACGAGTTGGTTCAAGTCTGCTCGACAGTTGATCATCGCTTTATCGTCAACAGTGACCCGCGTCGCAGTTCCTTCTAGCTCTTCCAAGCCCTCTGCAATATTTAATGCTTCTAGCGCTTTCTGTGCTCGGAGCAGGGCATCTTCATCGGCGATGAAGGCTTCGGGGTTGGGAGCGGTCTCGTCAGACGCCGCAGTTGACGTTTCGGGCTGTTTGGTCGCTGCCATTAGTTCAGCCTCTACAATTGGCGCGGCGACTTCTGGTTTCGTCTCTGTTTCGAATTCGTCCCATGACAACATAATTATTTCCTCTATCAACTGCAGCGTGGCTGCAGGCCTTGTTTAACTAATTTTTAAATCGCGTATTCGTTGGCTGGATTCTTATGGCTATACCAACCGGGACTACGCTTCATTGCGTTGTTTAGTTTTTATATCACTCGGTCAAATTTCCTTAATTTCCCCACTAACCTATTGGTCTATCTTTTCATTAGACTCTTTGAGGCTAGTGGTGCCTAAAATTATTGACATGCTTCGCAATCCGGATCATCCAAGGAGCAGGCCTGCGGCACGGCTGCTGGCGCCGGTTGCGCGGAAACTTTGTTGAGACTCATGTCCGACACTGTAGATTTCTCTGTTGTAGTCGCAGCGAGCGCTCGCAGGTAGTACGTCGTTTTTAAACCACGTAACCATGCCATTTTGTAAGTGATGTCGAGCTTCTTGCCACTGGCACCCGCAACATATAAGTTGAGCGACTGAGCCTGATCGATCCATTTTTGGCGTCGACTCGCGGCATCGACTAACCAGCGTGGCTCAATTTCGAAGGCGGTTGCATAGATGCGCTTGATTGATTCTGGAATCCTGTCGATTTTCTGAACGCTACCTTCATAATATTTAAGGTCGTTAACCATCACACTGTCCCAAAGGCCCAGGTTCTTGAGGTCTCTAACTAAGAATGGGTTCACAACTGTGAACTCACCCGAAAGATTCGATTTAACATACAAGTTTTGGTAGGTCGGTTCTATCGACTGCGATACACCACTGATATTTGCGATAGTCGCGGTGGGTGCGATAGCGAGAACATTCGAGTTTCGCATGCCGTCTTTTTGTATCTTATCGCGCAGATTGTCCCAGTCGAGGCGTTGGTCCATATTGACATCAAGGAAGTCAACACCACGCGCTTCATAGAGAAGTTTGAGCGAGTCGATAGGCAGTATGCCTTGATCCCATAGAGAGCCTTTATAGGACTGGTAGCTGCCTCGTTCCGCCGCTAGATCACTTGAGGCGCTCAAGGCGTAATAGCTTATTACCTCCATCGAAACATCGGCAAACTCAACGGCTTGCTCTGATGCGTAGGGAATTCTCTGGGCATAAAGCGCGTCTTGGAAACCCATGATTCCCATGCCGATAGGCCTATGCTTTAGATTTGAGTTCTCAGCCTGTGGCACCGAGTAGTAGTTGATGTCGATTACGTTATCGAGCATACGTACAGCCGTCGTGATCGACTTCTTCAATTTCTCACGATTGAGGCCGTTCTCATCAACATGATTGACAAGGTTAATAGAGCCTAGATTACATACCGCAATCTCGTCTTTGTTGGTATTGAGTGTGATCTCTGTGCACAGGTTAGACGAGTGTATTGCACCAATGTGTTGCTGAGGCGAACGGACATTACAGGCATCTTTGAAGGTAATCCACGGATGACCTGTTTCGAATAACATAGAGATCATCTTGCGCCAGAGGTCGCTCGCCTTTACTGTTTTATAGACGTCGATCTGGCCCGCTGCCGCCAAGCGCTCATATTCGACGTATTTTTCTTCGAACGCGAGACCATGTAAGTCGTGCAGCTCGGGTACATTATTCGGAGAGAATAATGTCCATTCTTGATCATTGAACACACGCTTCATGAAGAGGTCAGGAATCCAGTTTGCCGTATTCATGTCGTGCGCACGGCGCCTTTCGTCTCCGGTGTTTTTACGAAGTTCTAAGAACTCCTCTATGTCGAGATGCCAGGTCTCTAGGTAGGAACACACAGCGCCCTTGCGCTTCCCGCCTTGATTTACGGCAACGGCAGTGTCGTTGACGACTTTTAAGAAGGGAACAATGCCTTGGGATTTGCCGTTTGTGCCCTTGATGTGTGCACCGAGCGCGCGCACTGGGGTCCAATCATTACCGAGACCGCCCGCCCATTTTGACAACATGGCGTTATCGCGAATCGCAGAATAAATCCCGAAGAGATCATCTGGTACCGTTGTTAAAAAGCATGAGGAGAGCTGCGGACGAAGGGTGCCAGAGTTAAAGAGCTGTGGCGTCGAAACCATATAATCAAAGCTCGACAGCAAATTATAGAACTCAATCGCACGGTCTTCGCGATTCTCTTCATTGCTTGCGAGGCCCATTGCCACGCGCATAAAAAACACCTGCGGCAATTCAAAACGCGTACCGTTGCTGTGGATGAAGTAGCGGTCATAGAGCGTCTGCAGACCCAGATAGGTGAACTGCTGATCTCTGTCTGCCTGTAATGCGGCGCCTAGCTTGCCCAAGTCATAGTCGAGCAAGTGGGGCGAGAGAAGTTCGAGTTCTACGCCTTTTTCTATGTATGGTTTTAGTGTAGCCGCATACCGATAGTGCATTTCAGATTGAGTGGCTGCTTCGGCTATGCCCAGAAAACCGAGTGCCTCTGCGCGGACGGTATCCATCAAAAGTCGGGCCGTCACATAGGAGTAATTTGGGTCTTTCTCAACCATCGTTCTCGCGCACATCACAAGCGAGGTGCGCACGTCGCTCATCTTCACACCCGGATAGAGGTTCTTGAGCGTCTCTTTATAGATCGCATCTGCCGAGACACCCTCAAGCCCTTCGCATGCTTCATCGATAACCACGCGGAGGCGGTGGGCATCGAGGGGACCTTGTTCGCCGTTGTCGAGTGTAATGCTAATCTGTGCCTCTTTATCGACCTGAACCTCGCGTTTCTGCTGCCGGAGGCGATCATGCTCTGCGCGGTAAATGACGTAGCTGCGAGCGACCTTATGTTCGCCGCTGCGCATCAATGCGAGCTCCACTTGGTCCTGAATATCCTCAATGTGGATGGTTCCGCCAGAGGGCATGCGGCGACTGAAGATATCTGTAATTTGGTGAACGAGCTGGGCTACGGATTCGTGGATGCGGGTCGAATCGGCAGCATTTCCGCCTTCGACCTCTAGGTAGGCCTTGGTAATCGCCACGCTGATTTTAGAGGCATCATAACCTACCACTGCGCCATTGCGTTTGATGACTCGCAGCTGGCCAGGTGCTGTCGATGCGGGGCTAGGTGCGTCTGTTGAGGGGGAAATCGCTGGCTTAGTGCTGGCGGTGGTCTGTGCATCTATCTGCATTATGCGCTCCGGTATTGTTCTATGCTTTTGGCTGCTTTGCGCAGCCTACTGTTCTATTTTCTAGTCATTTTTTCTGGTTTTGCTGGGCATTCTTCTATTTTTGCGTTGTTCTATGCCGAGAATTTATGCTGCTCGCTTACTGTGCTCTTTAGTAGAGATTTATCCAGTCCGCCTACTATATATAGTGTTTTTCCCTAAAGACTTTAGCTATTTCTTTAAAAATAATTAAAAGCTGCGAAAACTGTGCGTAACGCCCCTGTAAAGCACAAAAAAGGTGCAAGGATCACTATATATGGGTGAAGCCTGCCATGACGACACAAGATAGTGTTTTATATTCGGGAATGCAAGTGCAATAGATGTTTGCGCACTGTGCATAGGCTGTGGATAACTCGCCTTGGGATGCACAGTGTACGGAAGGGTATTATTAGAGGCTATTTAGAGGCTATTTCAGAGAATGCCTGAGGCCAAAATCAGCTCCACAGGGGTGTCTACGTGACAAGAGAATCAAGAATTGAGCAAAAACTCGATCAGCGCTTTTTGCGAATGCATCCGATTCTCGGCCTCGTCCCAAACAACTGACGACTCACCATCGAGCAGTTCAGCGCTTACCTCTTCACCCCGGTGTGCCGGTAGACAGTGCATGAAGAGGGCATCGTGCTCGGCATAGCCCATCAGTTGTGAGTTGACTTGAAAACCCGCGAATTTGGCAAGGCGCGACGCCTGTTCATCCTCTTGCCCCATTGATGCCCAAACGTCCGTTACAACGAGACTTGCTCCAGCGACTGCCTCCTGAGGTGTTTCGCATAGTTTTATACGTTTAGAATGTGCGGCAACGAGGGCTTCATTTGCCTCGAAGCCTGCCGGGCTCGCAATGGTGAGCTCAAAATCTAACAATTCAGCAGCATTAATATAAGAATGGCACATATTATTGCCGTCACCTATCCATGCTACTCGCTTCCCAGTGATGTCTCCGCGATGTTCAGCGAAGGTTTGCATGTCGGCAAGCAGCTGGCAGGGGTGATAGTCGTCTGTTAAGGCGTTGATTACTGGCACTTGGGAATAGCGAGCGAAAGACTCCAGCTGAGAGTGATGGAATGTGCGGATGGCAACGCAATCGACCATGCGAGAAAGCACACGGGCGGTGTCTTCTATAGGTTCTCCTCGGCCAAGCTGAGAGTCGTTGCTGGACAGAAAGAGAGCGCTGCCGCCTACTTGATTCATGGCGACTTCGAAAGCAACACGCGTGCGAGTCGATGATTTCTCGAAAATTAATCCAAGCGTCTTGCCGTCAGCTCGCTTTGCGGCTGCAGGGTTGCCTTTTAGCTCGGACGCTCGCGCGATAAGCGCTCGAAATTCGTCACTGCTGAGGTCTTTGAGGGTTAAGAAATGTCTGCAACTCATGGACTGTGGCCCTTGGGGTAAATCCCCGCGTGTAAGAGGAGGGAAAAATGTCATCAAAAAACAGTAAAACTTGTGATGGTGCGGCAGGCAGTGGCATTCTATCGACAGGGTGCGCGTGAGGCAAACTCAGCTAATATTTGTCAGCCGAACTTGCGGGCAAAAACACGGTCCATCAAATTTCTACGGGGCGATATGTGAATCCGATAGAACTCAAGCTTTTTACTAGCCGTCTGCAAGCGATTTGCGATGAAATGGGCGGAGTACTCCAGCGTTCTGCTTTCTCGCCCAATATAAAAGATAGGTTAGATTTCTCCTGCGCGGTCTTCGCATCTAATGGTGAACTGGCCTCGCAGGCGGCTCACATCCCAGTCCATCTCGGCAGTATGGCTTATACTATGCAGGCATTAGTCGCTTCACAGGATTGGCAACCCGGCGATATGCTCGTTATAAATAACCCCTACCTTGGTGGCACTCATCTACCAGATGTTACGCTTCTGGCGCCGGTGTTTACACCGGATGCTATGGCTCTTCCTCTACTGGTTGGTTTCGTGGCTAACAGAGCACATCACGCGCACATCGGATGCGAGACGCCAGGCTCGATGCCGTTGTCGACTACGATTGATGACGAAGGGGTGCTAATTGCACCGATGCTTCTACTTCGTGGCGGAGAGTTTCAATCGTGCGGTGCTCGGATTGATGCGCTGCTCTATGAACAACCGGGTGTATTGAGTGGCGATTTCGCTGCACAAGTAGGCGCAAACCTACTTGCTGTCGATCGTTTGCGCGCGCTCGTTGACTCTTACGGGGCGGCTCGGTATTCGACTGCACTTGATGGTCTCAATGCTTACGCGCGCCGGTTGTCAGCAGCCGCTATCGGAAAGCTCGCTGACGGCGAGTACAGTGCGGAGGATTTTTTAGACGATGACGGGTTTGGGGGCCGGCAGGTGCCTCTACGGGTAAAAATACTAATCAAAGGCGCTCGCATACAATTTGACTTCACCCAGTCTGCCGATCAGGTCCGTGGCAACTTAAATTGCCCTGAATCGGTAGCGGCGGCCGCAGCTTATTATTGTCACTGCTGTCTGCTACCTGAGGATGTCCCGCTGTGCGCGGGTCTCTTTGCAGATCTGACTGTGATCACACGCAAGTCCTCTGTGTTGAATCCCGAGTATCCAGCTGCTGTTGCTGCAGGGAATGTTGAGACATCAATGCGCCTAGTCGATGTAATTTTTCGCGCCCTCGCGGTCGCGGTGCCCACTCGTATTCCCGCCGCGTCTCAAGGGACGATGAATAATGTGGCAATGGGGGCGTCGAGAGAACAGGGTTCGCGTTGGGACTATTATGAAACGCTTGCAGGTGGTGCCGGTGCCGGGCCTCGGCGCGCTGGGTGCTCGGCGGTGCATACTCATATGACGAATACGCTGAACACGCCAGTCGAGAGCCTCGAATATCACTATCCCTTAAGAATGCTCCGAGTTGCCATTCGCCGAGGGAGCGGTGGGCGAGGTCTTAATCGTGGCGGCGAGGGGCTTATCCGTGAATACGAGTTTCTGGATGAGGCGCAGCTCAGTTTGCTTACAGAGCGGAGGCGTATAGCACCCTGGGGACTCTGCGGGGGAGGCGAGGGCAAGGTCGGTTGTAATTGGCTTAACGGGGAAAAAATCCCCGCGAAAGCTGAACTGGCTGTATTCCCGGGTGATCGCTTAACGATAGAAACCCCCGGGGGTGGTGGTTGGGGACAGGGCTGATCTCCGATCATTATCGCTACACTGTTCGCCGTTCGCTTACATGGAGAACTGATACAAGGTAAACTTCGATCAGCACTGTCGCTACAGCGCCACAGAGACTAGCGATAGCTGGCGATTCTGACGCCTGTGACCGGCAGCATTTGGAAACCGCAGCGCCAAGGCGACATTCTGACAAGATAATAAGGACACCTCATGAGCATTGAACAAACAATCCAAGACCAAATCGCAAGCAACCCGATACTGCTTTATATGAAAGGCAACCCCGAAGCGCCGCAATGTGGTTTTTCATCACAAGCAACACAGCTACTAATGGCCTGTGGAAAGAAATTCGCTTATGTCGACATTTTGTCGAATCCTGAGATTCGAGCAACGCTGCCGAGTGTGTCTAACTGGCCTACTTTCCCTCAGCTCTTCGTCGAAGGCGAATTGGTCGGCGGCTGCGACATTATTGTGGAAATGTATGAGAAGGGTGAGTTACAAAAGTTAATCGAAAGTGTTGAAGTTGAATAGCTTCCTAGTAATAGCTAGTCGAGCGTAATCCGTGCGCTCGGCTAGATTGCCTGCCTAATCGTGTGTGAGCGGCCATCCTCCGAGCCGTTGCCAGCGATTAACAATTTCATAAAATAATTCAGCCGTTTTTGCAGCGTCGTAGCGTGCAGAATGAGCCTCATTATTGTCAAATTCGATACCTGCGCATTCGCAGGCGCGAGCGAGAACTGTTTGGCCAAAAGCCAAGCCACTTAACGTTGCGGTATCAAAGTTTGAAAACGGGTGAAAAGGGTTTCGTTTCAAGTCGTGACGCGCACTCGCTGCATTCACGAAGCCTTGGTCGAAGTGGGCGTTATGGCCGACCAAAATTGCTCTTTTACAGTGGTTCGCTTTGAGCGCATGGCGTATTACCGAGAACAGAGTGGTCATAACTTCTTTTTCGGGACGCGCAATTCGGAGTGGGTGGAAAGGGTCTATGCCTGTGAATTTAAGAGCGGCTTCCTCAAGGTTCGCCCCCTCAAACGGGATAATTCTCTGGAAAAAGGTTTGCTCAGTTTCGAGTTCGCCCGAGGCATTAAAGCAGGGAATCACGGCGCCTATTTCGAGCATGGCATCGGTAGCAGAATTAAAACCACCGGTTTCCACGTCAACGATAACCGGAAGATAGCCGCGAAATCGAGCTGACATCATTAACGCCGCCGCTTCGTTCGCCTCGTGATCTTCCTCTTGATCGAAGTCGTGCTCAAATTCGCTCTCTGTTTCACTTTCAAAATCGCTCATGATTAACTCTTTATTTAATAAGCTGCCAAGCAATTGATTCGTCGGCGCGCAATGGGATGAGCTCATCTTGAGCAAAGGGGAATTTCGGCGGCATTTTCCAGGATTTTTTCTCGAGCGTAATTTTTTTGTCATTACGCGGCAACTCATAGAAATCTGGCCCGTTATGACTAGCAAAGGCTTCTAGTTTTTCGAGAGCGCCCGCGCGTTCGAACACCTCAGCGTACAGCTCTATGGCCGCCGCTGCAGTATAGATACCGGCACAACCGCAGTCACTCTCCTTCGCGTGACGGGCGTGGGGAGCCGAATCTGTTCCTAAGAAAAACTTAGGACTGCCGCTCGTCGCGGCGGTAATGAGAGCCTCTTGATGGCTGCTGCGTTTTAGTATTGGTAAACAGTAATAATGAGGGCGTACCGCACCCGCTAGCAGGTGATTGCGATTATAGAGTAGATGATGAACCGTGATGGTCGCCGCGACAGTCTTCGGTGCTGTGCTAACAAAGTCGACTGCATGTCGAGTTGTAATGTGCTCGAGCACAACCTTGAGGCCTGGTAGATCGCGGCATAAGGGTTCAAGTAATGTTTCGATAAAAACCTTTTCTCGGTCAAAAATATCAATCTCATGGTCTGTTACTTCGCCGTGAATCAGCAAGGGCATCCCAATTTTTTCCATCCGTTCGAGAACAGGCATCACCGCGCTCATGTGGGATACGCCAGAATCGGAATTAGTCGTGGCGCCGGCTGGGTAGTATTTCACCGCTTGCACAATACCACTGTTGAATGCCGCTTCAACTTCGCTCGGCTCAAGAGAGTCAGTCAGATACAAAGTCATTAATGGATCAAATTCATTGCCGCTGGGTCTGGCGCTGAGAATGCGATCGCGATAATCACTCGCCGCCTGCAGATTCGTTACCGGGGGCTTTAAATTTGGCATGACAATAGCGCGCGCAAACTGCGCGGCAGTGTGGGGTACTGTCGTCTTCAATGCTTCACCGTCTCTAAGGTGAAGATGCCAATCATCGGGCTGATCGATAGTGAGGCGCCGCGGGCTTGTCTCTTGGGAGCGGTCGGGTGAGTTCATCGTTATCTACACCTTGAGGGTGAATGAATTTTCTAGGCGACGTCGGTGTTCGGAAGCGCAAGCATTGTAGCGGATTCGGTGACGCATCTAAACACTCGACTGACTTTGATCTTAGGCACTAGTGCAGCAGAATGTCACGCCCAGTAGTGATAGAATACTCAGGCTGGCAGTACAGTTACTGCAGATAGGGTTGAAGTTGAGGTGCCGCGCAGACGTGGGGCCGCTATAAGGAGCGCAAGTATGTCGGATATAAACAAAGTCGTTTTGGCTTACTCAGGTGGATTAGACACGTCGGTTATTGCTAAGTGGTTGACCGAAACCTATGGCTGTGAAGTGGTCACTTTTACTGCGGATGTAGGACAAGGTGGTGAGGTTGAACCTGCTCGAGCCAAAGCGCAGGCGATGGGAATCAAAGAGATTTTCATCGAAGATTTGCGAGAAGAGTTTGTGCGCGACTACGTTTACCCAATGTTCCGTGCGAACGCGCTTTACGAAGGTGAGTATCTGTTAGGTACGTCCATTGCCCGACCATTAATCGCTAAGCGGCTCGTCGAGATTGCCCAAGAAACTGGCGCCGATGCAATTTCTCATGGGGCGACTGGTAAGGGTAATGATCAGGTTCGATTTGAACTAGCCGCCTATGCGTTGGCCCCGGGTATTCAAGTTATTGCCCCCTGGCGAGAATGGGACCTCAACTCTCGAGAAAAATTACTTGCATACTGCGCCAAGCATGACATCGCGGTAGAGAAAAAGCGCGGTTCCAAATCACCTTATTCTATGGATGCTAACCTTCTTCACATTTCATATGAAGGCGATATTTTAGAGGACCCCGCTGCAGAACCCGAAGAGTCTATGTGGCTTTGGAGTGTCGCGCCTGAAGCTGCGCCAGACACGCCTACCTACATAGAGCTTGATTATGCTCAGGGCGACATTACGGCAATTGATGGCGTTCCAATGTCCCCAGCGTCCGTCCTTGAAGCCTTGAATAAGATCGGTGGCGCGAACGGAATAGGTCGGGCTGATATCGTCGAAAATCGCTACGTAGGAATGAAGTCGAGAGGATGCTATGAGACGCCGGGTGGCACCATTATGCTAAAAGCCCATCGAGCTATCGAGTCGCTAACCATGGATCGTGAACTTGCGCATCTGAAGGACGATCTCATGCCGCGTTACGCATCACTAATCTATAACGGGTACTGGTTTTCGCCTGAGCGCCTCGCTCTTCAGGCGTTAATTGACGAGTCGCAGCGCTTCGTGAACGGTCGAGTTCGCCTAAAGCTCTACAAAGGCAATGTTATTGTTGTTGGAAGAGAATCAGACGATTCGTTGTTTGATGAAAGCATCGCGACATTTGAAGAGGACGATGGCGCGTATGACCAAAAAGACGCTGCGGGCTTCATAAAGCTCAATGCGCTACGCCTGCGGATCGCAGCCCGGAAAGGGCGAGCAAGCCACTAGAGTCTGTTGCTTCTAGAGGCTTTAAGAAAAGCCATTGAGCGACGAAAGCTCGATGGCTTCGCGTTTCGGCGAGGTTTTAATCCACTTGTTAGAACAGAAGATAAAACATTAATCGCTGGTTTTTTGCTTGAATTCACAGAGGTCTTCGATAGTGCATGCCCCACAGCGTGGTTTGCGTGCGACACAGACGTAGCGCCCGTGAAGAATTAACCAGTGATGGGCATCGAGCAGAAACTCTTCAGGCACAAGCTTTATTAGTTTTTTTTCGACTGCCAGCACAGTTTTACCCGGAGCTATTCCAGTCCGATTTGACACGCGGAATATATGCGTATCGACTGCCATCGCTACTTGCCTAAATGCGGTGTTCAGAACAACGTTCGCTGTTTTGCGCCCAACTCCCGGGAGCGCCTCCAATTCTTCGCGAGTCGAAGGCACCTGCGAGCCGTGCTGTTCAACTAACAATGCACAGGTCTTAATGACATTCTCAGCCTTAGTGTTATAAAGGCCAATCGTTTTTATGTATTCCTTAAGCCCTTTAACACCGAGCGCGAGAATAGTCTCTGGCGTATTGGCCACCGGAAAGAGTCTGTCAGTCGCCTTGTTGACACCGACATCAGTAGACTGAGCGGAGAGCATCACTGCGATTAGCAACTCAAACGGTGATGTATAGTTTAGCTCTGTTTCGGGCGCAGGGTTCTCAGCTCGCAGTCTGGAAAATATTTCCGTCCTTTTGACTTTGTTCATAGGAGTCTACTCCTTCGCTCGCGCATGAAGCACGCCAGTTACTCTGGCGCGGAGCACGGTTTGTCCAGAAGAAGCAATTGCCTCACGGCGCCGCACGTGCCGGTGGATCAACCAGCGGCGACAGTAAGGAAAGAGAACGCGCGTAAATCCTGCAAGAATAAGTGCAAGAAGAGCGAGAACTAGTGGCGTAAAAGGGGCTAGGGTAAAGTCCGCTGCGGGCAAAATAGCAGTCTCGCTTACGCGAGCCAACCACCGCAAAAGCACGAGTGCGGACAGT
>Ga0255771_1000478_pt1 | contig 46278 bp, 48 predicted proteins | sample 011ome_19_FD_179969 | JGI IMG/M metagenome (GOLD analysis project Ga0255771, IMG submission 179969) | Coastal salt marsh microbial communities from the Groves Creek Marsh, Skidaway Island, Georgia - 011510BT metaG (version 2) | ecosystem: Environmental > Aquatic > Marine > Intertidal zone > Salt...
TGCTCTGACAACCGGCAATGATCAACAATGACGCGCCCAGCGCCACCGGCAATAAAGGTGAGATGAATTTCTGCATTATGGTCTTTTTACTTGATCTTGCCATGTGGCCTGCTCTTTCAATATTGTCCTAACGTCTATGAATAGTTTTCCAGTGCTTTGACAAAAAGTTTCCAGTAATAATTCGTCACTACCCTGTTTCGTCTGAAAAAACCTACTGGAATATAACCGGAACCAGTTATCGTGCGACTTCAGTGCACTCAGGTCAACCGTTTTACGGCAAAATCCTGTTTCAGGATTAGTATTGAATATTGTCATTAGTATGCTGAATCTGCACTTAATCGTGCCCGGCTACCTGCTTTGGCTATATGACCGGCACAAACTAGGGAAAATTACCTGAAAATACTGCGAAACCAGCGCCAGTGTGAGTGTGCTGCTCAAGAATATTAACTTTCTCAGTCGGGGGTTCTTTCCAGCATAAGGTTGCCATATGGATCACAGGTTGCGCGCCATGTTGGTGCCAGCCAGGTGGTGGCATTGGTTTCCATCAGCAGTGCGGGCCCCGAGACGCTGTTTCCAGAACCCAGCTGCGCGCGATGCACCACCGGAACAGACTGGTCCATCCCGTAAATAGTGGCCTTGCTGGATATTGCGTCAGCCAAATCAGGGCTGACCCCGGTCTCCAGTATTGGAGCCTCTTTAATCTCGCGGATACTCAAACGCAGATTCACCAGTTCCAGTGGGCTGTCCAGCCTGTGGCCATAGCGCTGTTGATGGGCAGTATGAAACTGTTCTCCGGCCTCACTGACGCTATCCCATGCAATGGTCAGGCTGGTTGATTGTCCCTGATAACGCAGGTCAGCGCGGTATTCCATGCTGGTGTTTTCCGCGTTAACCCCCTCTTCCGCCAGTTCCTGGAGCCCTTGAGCAGCCATTTTTTCGAAAATATCATCGCTTTGTGCGGGATCAAGCTCATCAAGTAACACCTGATGTGTCCGGGAGAGCTGGCGTTCCACCGGTGCCAGAAACATCCCCATAGCGGATAATACCCCGGCATGAACAGGAACCATCGCACTATACATGCCCATGGCTTCGGCCAGAGCGCAGATATGCAGTCCCCCGGCACCACCAAAACAGCATAATCTGAATGTTTTCGGATCGTGCCCACGGGCAACCGAAATAACCCTCAAAGCTCTTGCCATATGTTCATTGGCAACCCTGATAATACCTGAAGCGGTTTCTTCAATGGTTAATGATAATGCTTCGGCAAGGGGGCGAATGACTGCTCTGGAGGCCGCAATATCAAGGGGCATTGAACCTCCAAGAAAAGCATCAGCGCGGATTCTGCCTAATACCAGGTTGGCATCTGTCACTGTGGCAAGGGTTCCGCCCTGACCATAGCAAGCCGGCCCCGGAGTGGCCCCGGCAGACTGTGGCCCTACCTGTAATAAGCCCCCCGCATCAACCATTGCCACAGAGCCGCCACCAGCACCAATGGTGTGCATATCGACCATGGGAACAGCGACCGGGTAATCACCGATGCGGCCTTCTGTGGTTAAGTTGATCTCCCCATTAAGTAAGGCAACGTCAGTAGAAGTGCCGCCCATATCGAAAGTAAGTAATCGCTTTTGTTCAGTGAGCCTGGACAGAAAGCTGGCGGCAGCGAGACCGCCGGCAGGACCGGACAGCAGCAGGTTTACCGACTTGCGTGAGGCCTGTTCAGCATCAATAGTCCCCCCCGAAGACTGCATTACAGAAAGCCTGGAGGGCTGTGTCAATGCTTTCAGCCGTAGTAGGTACTCACTGACTAGCGGCCCGAGAGTGGCATTAAGCCAGGTTGCAATACCGCGTTCATATTCCCGATATTCAGGGAGGACCTCAAAGGAACTGGTAATAAACGGGGCATAATCCAGCTCATCCACAAGAAAGCTGGCGATGGCTTTCTCATGGTCTGGACTAAGGAAGGAAAACAGTAATGATATTGCCACTGCCTCCGGTTTTTGCTGCTGCAGTATTTGCACCAGTGCCTCAAGACTTGCTTTGTTGAGAGGCTCGATTTCCCGACCATGGGAATCAATGCGCCCGTCGGCTTCCAGACATAACTCACGAGGAACCGGGGCAGGAATTGGAGGTGACTGCAGGCGGTATAAGTGTGGACGTGTCTGCCGGGCAATAGTCAGAATATCAGCGAAACCGGTGTTGGTAATGAAGGCTGTTTTAACACCTTTGCCTTCCAGCGCGGCATTGGTTGCCACGGTACTGCCATGAACAATTTTCACCAGGCCATTGCGCACGTCCCCGGCTAGACCCATTTCCTCGATCCCCTGTAGAATGGCCTGCTCCGGGGCTTCGGGGGTGGACAACACTTTGTGGGTTCTGAGTTCTGAACCTTTGCTGGCGCCTTCCCGGGATGGGCTTGCAAGCAACACGAAATCGGTGAAAGTACCACCTGTATCTACACCAAGAATCATAACGTAAACTTCCGATCCTAAAATCTTTATCCAGAAAGAAAATCGAGCTGCATTATATAGTAGAAAGTCGCCTGGCAAGCAGAGCACCAGGTTTTATGAAAACCTCCTGTCAAACCAGCATAAGCAGAACTAACCTAGCCTAAAGATCAGACGGAAGACCCAATGCCAGAGTTACCAGAAGTAGAAACAACGCGCCGTGGTATTGAGCCACATATCCTGGATCGGGAAATTACCCGGGTAGTGGTGCGGGAAAAAAAATTACGCTGGCCGGTTCCAGTTAAATTACCCTCGCTGGTGTCCGGACAACATGTCTTATCGGTTAAACGTCGGGCCAAGTATCTTCTTATAGACCTGGGGACAGGCACGCTGATGATTCATCTGGGCATGTCGGGCAGCTTGCGGATTGTTGCCGCAAGCCTGCGCGCGGAAAAACACGATCATGTAGATTTCGAGATTCAGGGGGGGAATGTGCTGCGCTATCGTGACCCGCGTAAATTTGGCAGTATTCTCTGGATTGACAAGGAAAGCGGGCAGCATCCGCTTCTGGTTAATCTGGGTCCGGAACCACTAACTGAGGATTTCAGCAGTGACTATCTCTATGCGCTGTCCAGAAAAAGAAAAGCCCCGATAAAGTCTTTCATCATGGATAGTCACGTGGTGGTAGGGGTCGGAAATATTTATGCCAATGAGGCTTTGTTTCTGGCCGGCATCAGACCAACACGACAGGCAGGGACTATTTCAAAAGTGAAGTACCAGCAGCTTGTAGCAAGCATAAAAGAGATACTGGCCCAGGCCATTAAAGTTGGTGGCACAACATTGCGGGATTTTACCGGAGGTAACGGTGAGCCTGGTTATTTCAAGCAATCCCTGGCGGTTTATGGTCGAGGTGGAGAGCCCTGTGTCACCTGTAAGAAGATCCTGAAAGAGATACGTCAGGGGCAGCGTTCAACAGTTTACTGCTTAAGTTGTCAGCGTTAACATGAAAAAAACTAAAGACTTCCGCTTTTACTTTTTTGACATTAACTTTCTATATCAACTGGGGGCATCATGAGAAAAAAAGCCAGGGTCATCTTGTCTGGAATCACTGCGCTATTTTTATCTATCGGCGGTTCCATGAGTTTTGCGCATCATTCGTTCCCCGTACATTTTGTACCTGATGGTGAAGTAACGGTTAGCGGCGTGGTAAAAAGTTTTCGCTTCGCCAATCCCCATGGCGTTCTGGAATTGACAGTTATCAATAAAGATGGCGAAGAAGAAGCCTGGCGTGCGGAAACCAATTCGCCGAGCATATTGCGCCGCAGGGGGTGGAATCGTGATTCCCTGTCAGCAGGAGATGAGATCACTATAACTGGCTGGCCAGCAAGAAATGATGACAATTATATGAGAATTCGAAGTGTCACCTTTGCGGATGGCTCCATATTGGCCACACAGAGAGGCCAAACCCTTGATCAGGATTAATGCAGGCTTCAGGGGGTATAGATATAAAATGTGCGGAAATAAAATGATAAAACCAATTCAAATCAGGTGGGCACTATTCATTAGCCTGTTACTTTCTTCCATGACAATGTTGGCTGCTGAGGCGCCTGATATTTCAGGCTTCTGGACGGTGAAGTTTGAGCAGACGCCAACGGGCACTGAGTTATTCGAAAAACTTCCCGCGGATGCATTGTTTATCAATGATGCCGGTGGTGGTGAGTTGGCCGAAGGTGATTACGGCGGCTTGCAGTTAACCGAAAGAGCGCTGCAGGAAATCAGTGAGTATGATTTTGAGTTTGAATTCAGTATGGCCTATACCTGCATGCCCCCCTCGGCAGTTTTTTATATGCAGGCACCGTTCCCTATGGAAATTGATCAGGGCCGGGACCTTATAGTGTTCAGGATGGAATACTTTGACATGGTTAGAATAATCTATCTGGATGGCAGGGATCATCCCGGTGAGGATTATCCGCATTCCAAAAATGGTCATTCCATTGGCCATTGGGAAGGCGATGAACTGGTGGTGGACTCCACCCATTTCGTAGCATCAACATTTATGAATAATGGATTTAATCATAGTGAAGATATTCACATGATAGAACGATTCAAAATGAGTGAAGATGGACAGACCTTGTGGCTAACCCAGGTGTATGAAGATCCTGCAGTGTTTGCCGGAAGATCATCAAGGTATATGGCATGGCGTAAAGTGCCGGGTGAACATATATACCCCTATGACTGTGATCCGTCATTTGGCAGGTAGTAAGAGACAGTTTTATCCAGGTTAAAACTTGCTGGCGAACAGAATAAAAAAATTATTTTTTATCTGTCAGCTGATGGTATTTCTCCAGTAGTTCTTCCTTTGATTCCTCGTGATTCGGATCCAGTGGAATGCAGTCTACTGGACAGACTTCCACGCATTGGGATGTTTCAAAATGACCAACACATTCCGTGCAAAGGTGAGGGTCAATTACATAAATAAGCTCGCCCATGGAGATTGCGTCATTAGGGCACTCAGGTTCACACACATCACAGTTAATACATTCATCTGTAATTATAAGCGCCATCAGGCAAACTCCTTCATTGCCTTCACAACCAGTGGTGACACAAAAGATGAAATATCTCCGCCATAGGCAGCGATCTCCCTGACCAGTGTAGAAGAGATATAGGAAAACTCTTCTGCTGGTGCCAGGAATATGGTTTCTATATCCGGTGCCAGTACCCGATTCATTCCAACCAGCTGAAATTCATATTCAAAGTCGGCTACGGTTCGCAAGCCGCGTAAAATAAGCCTGGCATTTTGTTTTTTTACAAAATCAGTCAGCAGGCCTTCAAAACCTGTTACTTCGACATTATCGATATGGGCAAGTACTTCTCTGGTCACGGATACTCTTTTTTCCAGAGGAGCCATCGTGGATTTCAGCTTGCTTGAACCTACCGCAACTATCACCCGATCAAAAATAGCAGAGGCTCGCTCCACCAGGTCGGTGTGACCATTTGTTATTGGATTAAATGTTCCCGGGTAAACAACGGTTTTCATCTTTAAAGCTCTTGGAATTATTAAGGGCGCGATTATACAACAAGCTTCCTCGAATAATCATTTAACGGGGGGTAGACGTCCAAGGGCAATCTGTTATTGTTGCCGATTGACATGCTTTGAAAAAGAAAAAAGGGATTTAGATACATGCAAGGCAATGAAAAACATGAACATTGGTCGTCGCGCTGGCTGTTTGTTATGGCCGCCGTGGGGTCTTCCGTTGGTCTGGCTAATATCTGGCGCTTTCCCTATACCACCGGTGAAAATGGTGGTGGCGCTTTTGTGTTTATCTATATTGCTGCGGTATTTTTCCTTGCCCTGCCTCTGGTTATCGGAGAATTCATGCTGGGAAGAAGAGGCCAGGACTGCCCACCTGAAGCATTGAAAAAAATAATCCGGGAAGCCAATGCCAGTCCATTATGGGTCATTATCGGCTACATGGGGATTTTCACCGCCAGCATTATTCTTTCCTATTACAGCATGATTGGCGGCGAAACTATTTATTATGCCGTGGCAAATGCGATGGGTAGTTTTTCAGGCGTTTCCACTGAAGGTGCAACAGCAATTTCTTCAGGCTTTAACGGCAGCTGGATAACGGTATTTTTAGCCCACAGTCTGTTTATGGGTATTACCATTTTTATCTCTGCCCGTGGTATTTCCGGGGGGCTTGAGAAGGCAGTGAAATATATGATGCCACTGCTTTTTATTATTTTGATTGGCATGGTTTTTTATGCTGCTTTTGCAGGAGAGTTTGTTACTGCACTTAATTATTTATTCAGACCGGATTTCAGCCGCATTACAACATCGGTGGTTATTGAGGCTTTCGGGCAGGCGTTTTTTTCTGTCAGTGTCGGCGCTACCACTCTGATGGCCTATGGCTCCTATCTTTCAAAGTCCGACTCTATTACTGATTCGGCTGCCATGGTAGTGAGCGCTGATACCCTGGTGGCTATTCTTGCCGGCCTGGCAATATTTCCGATTGTTTTTGCTTTTGGTCTTGATGCAGGTGGTGGCCCGGGACTGGTTTTTGAAACTGTTCCGCTGGCCTTTGGCAATATGCCGGGTGGAATTTTCTTTGGCACCCTATTTTTTATATTGCTGGCATTCGCTGCAATCACATCATCGATTTCCATGTTGGAAGTGCCAGTCTCCTGGCTTGCCAGCAAAGATAACTGGTCAAGAAAAAAAGCAGCAATTATCAGCGGTTTGATAATCTGGGTAATCGGTTTTCTTTCGGTGCTTTCATTAAATGAGCTTGCATCTTTTCAGCCACTTTCTTTTGCGGGCATCCAGGGAACCTTCTTCGATCTTTTTGATTACCTCACCAGCAACATTATGCTTCCTGTGACCGGATTGCTGACGGCCTTGTTTGTCGGCTGGGTGGTGCCGGAAGCAGTTTCCCTTGAAGAGTTGCAGATGCTCAGGGAGCATCGCTGGTTTCGTGGTTGGATGATCATGATGCGCTATGGCGTTAGCGCAGTGCTCTTTGTGGTTTTCTATAACCTGGTTTTTTAACAATAGCGTTATCCCGCAATAAGACAGGAATTTTCAAGCATGGTTGAGTCATTGGTTTCAAAAAAACTTATTGCTCCTAAATTTAAATATAGTCAGTTGGTCAAGGCCGGCCCTCATTACTACTGCAGTGGTTTAATAGCGCTTGATAATGATAGTGGAGAGCTCATAAGCGGTGGTGTGGGAAAGGAAACACAAGTCATTTTGCAAAACCTTCAGTTGCTTATGCAAGAGTTTAATCTTTCCTGGGAGAGCCTTGCTTTTGCGCGTGTATTTACCTCTGACTTTGAAAATTTTTCAGAATTTAACGCTGCCTGGGAGGAGGTTTTTAATAATCTTGAGGTGTCCCCTCCGGCCAGAAGCTCCGTTGGGGTAAGTGCTTTACCTTTAAACGCAAAAATTGAAATTGAATTTACTTTTTACAAAGAAGATTAATAAGATCTGGCTAATTTTTTTCCCCGCTTTCAGTGACCCAGTCCAGAGCAGGCTCAAACTCCTGAAATACCTTCACCTGTTTTTTTGATATCGGATTAAGATTGCGAATAAATTCGTAGACTTTTGCCAGAGTGAAAGCCGGTTTTGAATCTACCAGAAGAGCCAGTTTTGTTACGGTCCCTTGGGTATCTTTTTTAGAGGCAATATTTGAGAGCTTTTTTAACTCGGAAGCTGAAATATTTATGCTGGTAATGGACCTGAAATCGACAAGCTCATTGTACTTTTGAAAGTCTGGCAGATATTTGAGCTCTTCCTGATACTTGTTGAATGTTTCCAGGAATAATTCCAGGGTTACTTCTTCAGGAGCAAAAGTAGTAATTATGACTTTGCTGTCATGATCAATTCTGTGTGAAACAAGCATTGCTAGAACTGCGACCCCTTAAAACAACCATATTAAAGCAATATGCGTTCGCATACACCAAAATAAACCTGCCCGGCTTTTTTTGATTTCAGCCATTTCCATGTCGCTGGTAATTCAATATTTTCCAATGTGGAGTTTGACTCGAGATATATAATACTTCCTGGTTTCACCATGCTGGCAGACTCAAGCAGTCGGCAACAATCGGCTAGCAGATCCAGGCTATAGGGAGGGTCAAGAAAAACGATGTCAAATGGCTCAATGCCAGTGTTTTTTTTCAGCCAATCGATGCTGTCAGCATGAACGACATTCATGGTCTGACAGTCCAGTAACTGACAATTAGCCTTGATCATTGCAACTACCTCTCGGGAGTTATCAATGGCAGTCACCGAGGCGGCTTCACGGGAGCAGGCCTCAAATGCCAAAGCGCCACTGCCGGTAAAAAAATCAAGGCATCTTGCGCCAGCGATTTTATTTTGTAGCCAATTAAAGACAGTTTCCCTGACTCTGTCAGGAGTTGGTCGTAATGTCTCCACATCTCCCGTAAAAGACAACTGTCTGCTACGCCATTTCCCTGCAATGATGCGGACTTTGTTTCGATTTGCACTTTTTTTTGAATAACTGGTCATTTAATTGAGTTTTCGTGAGTTTGGATTGGTATATTTCCCGGTAGAATTAAGTTTTTACATAGTAGCGAATGGTGCATTGTGCCAGATTTCCTGTGGCATAGCAGGGGCAGTGCTGATAGCATAGCCAGCCTCGGCAATACCTTCAAATACATCAGATACCCCCATGTTCGGATTTGGCAAAAAGAAGCAGGATCAGGCTGAAAATAGCCCGGAAGCAGAACAGGATTCAGGCTATGAATCCCTGTTTGAGCGACTGCGTTCGGGCCTGAGAAAAACCCGCAGTAATCTTGGTGATGGTCTTGCCAATCTGCTGTCCGGAAAAAAAGCCATAGATGAGGATCTGCTGGAAGAGCTGGAAAGCCTTTTGCTGACAGCGGATATTGGTATTGATGCAACGACATCCATTATCGATGATCTGACCCGCAGTCTGAAAAGAAATCAGTTACAGGATTCCGGCGCATTGTATGAGGCGCTGCAGGAAAAACTGCTGGCCTTGCTTGAGCCCTGCGAACGCCCTCTTGAAATACCCCGTGATAGCAATAAGCCTTTTGTCATCCTTATGGTTGGCGTCAATGGTGTTGGCAAAACCACCACAATTGGCAAACTGGCGAGTAAATTTCAGAATGAGAACCGTTCGGTGATGCTGGCGGCCGGTGATACCTTCCGGGCAGCTGCCGTTGAACAACTGCAGGTTTGGGGTGATCGCCACCAGGTACCTGTAGTAGCCCAGCATACCGGCGCTGACAGTGCCTCGGTGATTTATGACGCTTACCAATCTGCTGTGGCAAGAAAGATCGACGTATTGATTGCTGATACTGCCGGGCGTTTGCATAATAAGGATAACCTGATGCAGGAACTCGAGAAGGTTATTCGGGTTCTGAAAAAACTCGATGAGGATATTCCCCAGGAAGTCATGCTGGTGCTGGATGCGGGGACCGGACAAAACGGGCTAAGTCAGGCTGAGCATTTTAATCGTGCAGTGAATATCACAGGTCTTACCCTGACCAAACTTGACGGAACTGCCAAAGGCGGAATGATTTTCGCAATAGCCGAACACTATGGTTTACCAATACGCTTTATTGGCATCGGCGAAAGCGCAGGTGACCTGCGACCTTTCTCCGCGCGGGACTTTATAATGGCCCTTTTTGATCAAGGCCAGGAGTAATCAATTAACCTTTACCGGCTGATTCCTGATGATTACCTTTGATAGTGTCAGTAAACGTTATCCTGGTGGCTATGAAGCACTGACCAATATTGACTTTCATCTCAAAGAAGGTGAATTCGCATTTCTAACGGGCCATTCCGGCGCCGGTAAAAGCACCCTGTTAAAACTCATCATGCAGATGGAAAAAGCCAGTGCCGGACAGGTTTTCGTCTATGGTAAAAACCTGAATCGCATGTCGAGGCGCCAGCTGCCCTATTTTCGGCGCAATATCGGCGTGGTATTCCAGGATCACCAGCTGCTATTTGATCGTAATGTTTTCGAGAACGTCGCATTGCCACTGATGGTCACCGGGTATGACAGTCGCGAAGCGGCACGCCGGGTAAGGGCGGCGCTGGACAAGGTGGGTTTGCTGAAGAAAGAAAATCAAAACCCTATTGCCCTCTCAGGTGGTGAGCAGCAACGGGTCGGTATAGCCAGGGCGGTGGTCAACAAGCCGGTATTGTTGCTGGCGGATGAACCTACCGGAAATCTTGATCCTGAGCTTTCAGCAGAAATCATGAATCTTTTTAGCCAGTTTAATCAGGTAGGCACCAGCGTTCTGATTGCCACCCATGATCTGGGGCTGATAGATCGACAGAAACACCGGGTATTAACCCTTGATAAGGGATCATTGATTGCGGGTAACTCCGATACTTCGGCTGTGAGCGAACATGATGAGTAGATCCCAATCTACAAAAAAAGCGCCAGGCAAGAAGTCGGTAAAAGCCAATACCAGGGCTGCAGGCAATGCAGGGAGCTCATGGTTTGGGCAGCTGTTTCAACAACATCAGTCTGTTGCCGTGGACAGCCTCTCGCGCTTGCTTCAGGAACCCGGTGCCAGTTTTTTAACATGGTCTGTCATCGGTATAGCCCTGGCGCTGCCATTATGCCTTTTCCTGTTCTTACAGAACCTGCAACAACTTAATACCAGTCTGGATGACGCCGGCAATATTTCTCTGTTTATGGACCTGACAATTGATGAGCAGGGACTTGAGGCTGCCCGCACAGAGATTCTTGCCTTAAGCGAAGTGGCCCAGGTTACCGTGATTACCAGCGCCCAGGCCTTGCTTGAATTTCAGGATGCTTCCGGGTTTGGCAATGCCCTGGACGGGCTCGATGAAAATCCTTTGCCAGCAGTAATTATTGTTAAACCCGCTATTGATGATATTGAGTCCTTGCCAGACTTGTCGGAGCGCCTGGAGACCATTGCCGGGGTCGATCTGGCGCTGGTGGATCTGGATTGGATGCGCAGGCTCTATGGCATCATCGCCATGGCAGAGCGACTTACCGGGGGGCTTGCCTTGCTGTTATGTCTGGGTGTGGTGCTGGCCATAGGCAATACTGTCAGGCTGGCCATAGAAAACCGGCGCGACGAGATAGTGGTGGTCAAGCTGGTGGGTGGAACAGATGCCTATGTTTCGCGCCCATTTTTATATACTGGTATCTGGTTTGGCGTTGGCGGAGGAGTCATTGCAGGGATTCTGGCCATTACTGCTTTTGTGACCATGTCAGGGCCTTTTGCGCGCTTAATGGCGCTTTATAACAGTGATTTCAGCCTTTCCTGGCTTGGCGTCAGTGACTTGTTGACCCTGCTTGTGCTTGCCGGTGGGCTGGGGCTTGCCGGCGCATGGTTATCTGTATTGCGACATCTGCGACAGATTGAACCCAGTTAAAGGCGCTCGTCAACAGAACAGGCCACGCTTGTGTTAGATCAAGTCTGCTACCTTGCTTAATGCCTAGTATGACGGGTACCGGGCTGTCTAAAATAAAATAATATAACCCCAGTGATGCAGCAAAAAGCCGCGCACTATGTGTCGGGAAACAAGCAATGATTTCATCCTTGAAAATTATCTGTGGCATGACTCTGCCGGTTTTGTTGCTCGCGGGTTGTGCTGTTAACCAGGAAAATTCTTCCCCTTCCCAATCTGCTCAAATGTCCAATGCTGGCAATACGGCCTTGCGCGCCAGCCAGGTTTCCCAGCCGGCAGGCTGGGATGAGGATCTTGCCATGGCGATTCCTGTTGATATCAACCCTGATCCGGACATCCTGGAAATTAATCTCGAAGCCAAAATTACTGACATGGAAATTATCGAGGGCAAAATCACCCCGGTTTGGACCTATGGCGGTTCCCTGCCAGGTCCCATGATCCGGGCAAAAGTAGGTGATCGCCTGATCATTCATTTCAGCAATAACCTGCCTGATTCCACCAGCATTCACTGGCATGGCGTGCGGGTGCCCAACAATATGGACGGGGTTCCCGGGGTTACCCAGGATCCAGTACCAGCCGGTGGCAAATTTACCTATGACTTTGTACTAAGGGATGCCGGGACCTACTGGTACCACCCCCATATCAACTCTGCCGCCCAGGTAGGTTGGGGTATGTATGGGGCGCTTGTAGTAGAAGACCCCGCTGATCCCGAGGAGTTTGGTGATGAGCTGGTGCTGGTCTTTTCAGATATGAGTCTCGATGAAGAAGGCCAGTTCCTGCCATCTGATACAGGGGGGGCATTCAGCGATTTGTTTGGGCGCGAAGGGGGTGTGATCCTGGTCAATGGCAAGGTAAAGCCATCCCTGAAAGTGCGAAAAGGCAAGCAACAGCGCTGGCGTGTGATTAATGCCGCAAGAACGCGTTACTACACCATCCGTCATAATCGACAGCCGTTTATAAGACTCGGCGGCGATAATGGTCTGGCTGAACGTAGTGAAACACTGGATCAAATCAAGCTGGTGCCTTCAGAGCGAACCGACTTTGTCTTTACGCCCCAGGATGAACCAGGAACCGTGGACTGGTTGAAATGGTATCCGACAGAACGTGGCTATGGCAGCACCTTTAACCGCTTTTCGGAAGAGATGATGGAAGTCGTCACAGTGAATGAGCCCGAGGTGTTGCCGGAATCAATTCCCACTGAACTTCGGCACATTGAGCAGATTGACGTGACCGGGGCTAAAGAGCTGCTGATTGATCTGACAATCGTATTTCCGGATGATAATACGGTTGAAATGGGCATCAACGGCATTCCCTACTGGAATTCGAAACCCCTTGAAGCCCAAATTGGTGAAACTCATGTCTGGACTGTGCGCAATGACACCGACTTTAACCACCCCTTTCACCTGCATGGATACTTTTTCCAGGTGCTTGATGAAGAGCGCATCCCGGAATGGAAAGACTCCGTTGATATTCCGGTGCATACAGAGCTGAAGCTGGCCGTGAGCTTTGATGAGAGACCCGGTACCTGGATGTATCATTGCCATATTCTGGATCACGCTGAAGTTGGTATGATGGGCACACTCAGGGTAAGCCCCTGAGACTCAGATTCAGACCGACACATAGTTGTGTGCAGGAGAACTTCATTGGCAAAAACCCGTTGCGCCTGGGCAGGTGACGACCCCGTTTATCAAAAATATCATGACCTTGAGTGGGGCGTGCCGCTACATTCTGATAAAAAACTTTTTGAGTTTCTTATCCTGGAGGGCATGCAGGCCGGTTTGAGCTGGATAACGATACTCAAGAAACGCGAAGCCTTTCGTGAGGCCTTTGATTCCTTCGATTACAACAAGGTAGCTGGTTACAGCCAGGCTAAAATTGACGAGCTCATGCAAAATCCGGGCATCATTCGCAATAAGCTCAAGATTCATGCTGCGGTTACCAATGCCAGGGCTTTCCTGCAGGTCAGGAAAGAATTTGGGACCTTCAATAAATATATATGGGGTTTCGTAGATAATATTCCCCTGCAAAATGCATGGCCCAGTATGCAGGAACTGCCCGCCAGTACACTACTGGCCGAAGTCATCTCAAAAGACCTGAAAAAACGAGGCTTCAGTTTTGTCGGGCCGACCATAGTCTACTCACATATGCAGGCAACGGGCATGGTGAATGACCATACTACAGACTGCTTTCGCCATAAGGTTTTGAAAAACGCTCTCAAACTAAAAAGTTAGTACTTACATCCATTATAAAGCCCTAAATTATTGCCGGGTGATATTCAGGTAAAGCGTTTAAAGAGAGTGAAATGTTACTCTCGAGCCGTTTTTGACGATGTGCTTAGCTTGCCATTATCCCTATATGGAATGGAATAATTACCCCCTGTCTCCTGTCTCCTGCGAGCGCACAAGGCAGCCGGTTATTCTCCAATTTAACGCAGCATGTGACTTAAATATTTGTCCAGTTCTGGCGTTTCTGGTGCTTGCTGGTTGGAGCGCCCATGGGGAATCAGTAGAGAGTATTTATCCAGGTATTTTTCTGGTGCGAGAAGACCGAAATCAGGACAATTTTTTCAGGTAAATTGGGGTAATTGAAGAGTCGTTGCGTTATAATTTTGAGCAACTTCAAGCAGTTATTGTAATTGTCTGTTGACTACTGCCATTTGATGGCGGTTAAAGGCCTTATATACTGCTTGATTCTTGACAATGAGTGGTTTAATTTGAACCCCATTTTTTAATTAATATTAACGGCTTACGAAGCTGGTCCTTGAGAAGTTGGCCGGGCAATGTCGTAAAAGTTAATTTACAGAATTAAGAAACACTAATTTTTCGTAACTTAATAAATTCAAGGGAATTGTTATGGCAACTTTAAACATTAACGGTCAGACAATGGACATCGGTGAGATCGACCCCTCCACGCCCCTGCTATGGGTACTGCGTGATGAGCTTGGTCTGGTTGGCACTAAATATGGATGTGGTATTGCCCAGTGTGGCGCCTGTACTGTTCACATGAATGGTGCACCTGTTCGTTCCTGTCAAATACCTGTAGGTAACCTGACAGATCAGCAAATCACAACTATTGAAGGCCTGGCAGCTGCAGACGGCACATTGACGCCGGTTCAGGAAGCCTGGGTTGAGTTGGATGTACCCCAGTGTGGTTATTGTCAGGCTGGCCAGATCATGAGTGCTACAGCCTTGCTGAACAATAATCAGAATCCAAGCGATGCAGATATTGATGCAGCCATGTCAGGCAATATTTGCCGATGCGCTACCTACTCCAGAATTCGTCAGGCCATCAAGGATGCCGCCGCCAAGATGAATGGAACTGCGTTCTATGATGCAGCGCAGACAGGAGAGATCGCATGAAACTGATTACAGACAATCTTTCTCCGGAATTACCCGGTTTTTTTCAGGACTTAACTTCCACGCCAAAGCTGGAAATTCCTGAACTTTCTCGCCGTCAGTTTTTCAAGGTTTCAGGTATTACTGGTGGCGGCCTGGTCATCGGCCTGGCTTTAGGCACAGGCTCCAACAAGGCAAAGGCCCAGTCTGCAGCAGCAGATGCAACCAGCACACTGAGCCCATATGTTCAGATACAGCCTAATGGTCGTATCAATATTTTTTCCAAGAATCCGGAGTGTGGCCAGGGTATCAAAACCGGCCTGCCATTGATTATCGCTGATGAACTGGATTGCGCCTGGGAAGATGTAGACGTCGTACAGGCTGACATTGATGCCTCAAAATATGGTGCACAGTTTGCCGGTGGATCTCTTTCTACGCCAATGAACTGGATGGCTATGCGTCAGGCCGGCGCTACTGGCAAGGCAATGATCCTGGCTGCGGCGGCACAACAACTGAATATTCCTTTGGCAGAACTGTCGACCAGTAACACCAAGGTAGTTCATGCAACTTCTGGCCGCGAGTGGGGCTATGGTGAGTTTGCGGAACTGGCTGCAACCATGCCGGTTCCTGATGCGGCTTCCTTAACGCTTAAAACCAAGGATCAGTTTACCCTGATGGGAAAACGTTTCACCGGTGTTGATAATCTGGACATCGTGACCGGCAAGCCTTTGTTTGGTGCTGATACTCGACTGGATGGCATGCTTTTCGCCTCCTATACCAAATGTCCACAGATTGGTGGCCGTGCCCTTTCTTTCAATGAAAATCACATCAAGTCACTCAGAGGTGTTGTTGATGCCTTCATCGTGGATGAATTTGGTAACCCCAAAATGTTCAATCCTGGTGGTGGTGATATGTTCAGTGGTGTTGCTATTGTAGCTGAGTCCACCTGGGCTGCCCTGAAAGCCAAACGTGAGCTTGAAATTGAATGGGACCTCAGCAATGCAGAAGTCTCCAGCTGGAGTGAAATTGTAGAGCGCGCCTATGCTATGAAAGATGAAGAAGGCGAGCCCTTGATGACCACTTCCCGCGGTCCTAATGGACCGACGACAGCACCAGCCAGCAAAGGCGATGCTGAAGCTGTTTTGCAGAATGCAGCAACAGTGGTGTCTGGTTTTTATGAATACCCCTATGTCAGCCATGCCCAGCTTGAGCCAGAAACCTGCACCGCGCTTTACCAGAATGGCAATGTTGAAATCTGGGCACCAGCGCAAATTCCACAAAGTGGTGAATCAGGTTCTGCTGTTTTACTGGGTATTCCTGCGGAAGAAGCTGCACAGCGTGTTGTCCTGCATCAGACCCGTATTGGTGGTGGTTTCGGAAGAAAACTGGCCAACGATTACGTATTTGAAGTAGTCGCCATAGCGCGCAGAATGGAAGGCCGTCCGGTATTGCTGCAGTGGACTCGTGAAGATGATATGAGCGGTGATTACTTCCGTCCAGGTGGTTTTCATTCCTATACAGCCGGACTGGATTCAGTCGGTAACCTGACTGCGTGGCAGGATCATTTCTTTACCTCTACTGGTAACGATACTGCTCCTATGACCAGTGCCGATCTTAACCCCAACGTTTTCCCGAAAGATGTCATTGATAATGTGAAGCTTTCACAAACCATGTTCCACAATGCCATTCCTACTGGACCGATGCGTGCACCAGCGTCCAACGCTTTTGCATTCAGTTTCCAGGGCTTCATGCATGAGCTGGCTGTCGCTTCAGGAAAAAGCCATGTGGACTTCATGCTGGATACACTTGGCGACCCACGTCTGGCGAATCCGGAAAATCCACAGTCCATGCATACCGGAAGAGCTGCCAATGTCATTAGTGAAGTAGCCAGGATTTCCGGTTATGAACAGGGCGCCAGTGAGCCAGGTCGTGGAAAAGGTCTGTCTTTCTACTTCTGCCATAGCGGCTATGTTGCCCAGGTTGCAGATGTCTCTGTTAACGCCAATAAAGAAGTGAAAATACACAAAGTCTGGGCAGTTGGTGACTTTGGTTTCATTCATAACCTTAGTGGCGCTGAAAACCAGATGGAAGGTGGAATCATTGATGGCATCAGTCAGCTGTTTAACGCCAAGATCACTTTTGAAAATGGTGTAATTCAGCAGCAGAACTTCCATCAGTATCCTCTGTTAAGAATGCCACAGGCCCCTGAACTGGAAGTTTCCTTCCTTGAGCCAGAGGAGTTCTCTCCAACAGGTGGTGGTGAGCCTTCAATGCCACCAGTACTGGCCGCAGTCACCAATGCAATTTATAACGCAACAGGTGATCGCATCAGGAAAATGCCGCTATTTGAATTGGGTTATAAGCTGGTATAAGCAGCTTTAACGCAGTTCATATTTTCCAGAATAAAAAAAGGCCGGATAAACATCCGGCCTTTTTTTATGGCAGAAATTGTCTAAAAAATATCAGGTATTGTTATGAGAAATTTGGATGGTTATTAAAATTCTCTGGCAATAAGGTAATTACACAAAAACGTAATTTTGCCAGAATTTAATACGAGTAATAATAACGGGCCTTAAGAGAGTCTTCTTTTACTAATGCGTGATTTGAAAACCTCGGACGGAAAGTAGTGTAGCTCTTGAGGAATCGTAGCAATCGGTCTTGAAGAAATTCAGTTGTCTCAGGACTTTGACCCAGAATTGAAATGTTTTGTGGTCGGCCAAAACGATTTATTGTCATTTCAACATCCAGCCAGCCCTCATAATCCAGTGGCTGGTCTTCAGGTATGTTAAGTGCTGCTCTGCTGTAGCGGTAGGTAATGAATTGCGGGACAGCTTGAGGAAAAGCCGGACTGAATAAAGCATCAATATCCTGTTGTTCAATACCCTGACTTTTCAATTCATTATAGGCATCCTGATAGATATCCAGCGCCACCGTACGCTTTTTGAAAGTCAGTTGCCAGTCGCCAAGCTCAATCTTTGCCTTGGCAATTTCTTCCGGAGAAATATTGTCCATCTGGTACAAATATTCAAGCCGTCTTTCAAGGGACTCTCGGCCATGGCGATACCCCATTGAATTGGATGAAATTCTTGATGATGTTTCGTAAAAACCAGGTGGAGTATTTAATGAGGGTGAATTACTGTTGCTACCAAAAGTATTCATCGTCACCCCTAGATTAGTGGCGAAGAAATAGTTTGTTAAAGCCAGCTTTTTTTCCATCTCTAATATTCTTGGATCAGTGAAACCATAATTTTTCAGTAAGATCTGGATAATGGTTCTATACATAACCTGCGCACTGGCCAGCCGTGCCATTCTAAAGTCTTCTTCACCAATTGAATTACTGACCTTGTGTTCAGTAAAGGCTCTGGAATCGGCGCCATAGTTAAGTCCGGGATTCATAACCAGTCTTGAATCAAAAGCAAAAATATTCCACTCAGCATAATCAATCAGTGCCGGTAGAAGACTGACACTGGTATCGCCAAAATTGCGTCTTTTCAGACTAAAAAGATATTCCTGCTGCTGGTCGGCTTCATGCAAATCTCCAAGAGCAATAAGGCTGCGAATTTTTTCTTCGACTATTTGTTCCTGATCAAGATTATAAAGACCAAGATTAACCCTGTTTACATGGAGTGCCTGATCCAGATATTCCAGAGCTTTTTCATGTTCATTTTGATTTTGGTAGAGTTTGCTTACAGCGATCAGTTCCTGGCTCAGTGCGGGCTCATAAGCTCCACCATCCAGTTCCAGAGCCTTGATGGTTTCTTCATAGGCGATTATAGAGTTTTCGTCTGCGCGGTTTTGATTGTCATTTTCCTCGGCAATACGCTTTAGCAAATATTCTGAAGCGCTTATTGCATTTTCGCCTTTAGGTAAAGAGGTTAATTCTGTGACTATAACTTCCGTGATGACCTCGTCTGAACTTTGACTTTTTCTTTCTGATTCCCGGGATTCAATTAATACCGGCTCGAAAATCAGAAAATCCAGATTGTCTTCTTCCTGTGCAATAGTGAGTGATGAAGCTGATATGCCGGCGATAGTGAATAAAACCGACGAGCAGAAATTTGAAAACCGTGAGCTCGCAAAGGTTGCCGGAATAGTCACTACCTCTGCGGTGCTGGTATTACTTGTAGATCGATTTAAATACATTATTTAATATTAGGTGTATTTCACCAATTCTGCTAATTAATACGTGTAGTAGTAGCGGACCTTTATATCAGATTGAGCTTGTGTTTCGCCTGCAATAAATAGTGGCCTGACTTTGACGCTACTCAATAAATCCATAAGCCGGTTTCTGAGCTGGTTACCGGCGTCTTCGGAATAATTTTCTATTTTTATATTACGCAAATTACCGTTTTTTTGTTTATTAAAGCTTACATCAATATAACCTATATACGGTATATCCATATTTTCCGGAATATTCTGGAAATTTCTGGTATCTGTATAGGTGATATATTCCGGAATAAAAAGAGCCGGTTCTGGTGAAATGAATGCAGTTACTTCGTCTTCGGAATAATCATTTTCCAGCAAGATATCACGTGCTTTATTGTAGTACTGATTGGCTTTTTGACTGTTTTCGAAAGCAATATTCCAGTCAGCCAGTTGAATATACGCGTTGGCCTGTGACTCCGGATTGGATTTTTTTTCCGGATCTTCGGAATTTTCAAGTTCAACGGCATAAGCGAGCATACTGTCTCCAATATCTGAATTACTGCGTCGAAAGTGCCGTGAAGATCGAAGCAGGCGACTGGAGGATGGTCTTATATTACTTCCCACCATACTGGTACCAATAAACTTCTCCAGCTGCATTTTGTATAAATGAGTAATGTTTGCTTTCTTGTGTAGCACCTCGATGTTGTCAGGATCGCTTTCCAAAATCGTGTCATACAGTTTTTCAGCCCTTTTAAGTCTGGGATCGATTAGTTGTTCCGCGGTAAATGACTGTAACCTGGCACTTGCAGCACTATCAAAAAAAGCGGCTCGAGGAACAAACATGATCTCGCTGAACTGATCATCTTCCACGGCAACCAGTTCGCCTCTGCGCAGCAGGGTTGCGCCAATATTGGAAACGCTGCCAGAGGTCGCCAGTGCTTCTTCCTGATAAAAATTAAGCCTGCGATAAGCCTCAACGTTCCATTCTGCCCACTGCGTGGCCGCCTCTGTTAAGGCTTCGCTGCCAGGTTCAAGGTTTCGCGACATCAGGTAATACAGATACTCATGATATTGATCCGCTTCAGAAAAATTTCGAACAGTCTTGTTGACCTGAATAAGCTGCCTGACGGCCTCAGTCTGGGCCAGGGTATATAGCCCCTGATTGACCCTTTCGATATGCATGGTGTTTTCCAGCGCTTTGACAGCATTTTCATAGTCGCCTGCCTGCTGATAAAGCGTGCTGATAGCAAGATATTCCTGTGCCAGACGTGATTCAAACGCGCCGCCATTTTCAATCAGGTTACTAATGCTGTTTTCATAGTCCTGGATATCCTCAAATAATTCAGTAGCAGAGCCTGCTCTGGGGGGAGAAGCAATGGGCGCTGGCAAGGGTTTCGGCGAATTGCTTCTGGTACCTGAAGTCAACAGGATTTCATCAGGTGTATCCTGATAAACGCCCTCAAAAAAAAGCGTTTTTAACTCATCTCTGGTCTGGCCATACAAGAGTGCAGGCATAAATACAGAAAGGCAGATGATGACAGGAGCAAGCAGGTTAAATGATACAGGGCGTAGCGCAGTCACAAGCTGTCTTGATGACTGATAAAGTAAATTAATTAATCTGGCATACAGCTTTTTTTGCATAAATCAGTAATATTGCATTGCTACAGAGCGCTTTCCCGTTTGTACTATTATTTGAGCTCTCACCGGAACTGTAGTCTGAATTCCCGTAACTACAAGTTAGCAGAAAGAAGTCGTTTTAAGGGTATAACGATTATCCAGGCCCTGCCTGATTCTGCCAGACTGTTTAGATGAGACCGGGATTCGTCTCCAATGTTACACCTGGAGACAGGAAAAACCAGCGCCGCGTTAAGTCTTTGCATTCGATACTATGTGGAGTAAGTAAAATGAAAACAGTAGTTATTTCAGGTGCAAATCGAGGTATTGGCCTTGAATTCGTTAAACAATATCTTGCCTGTGGCTATCAGGTAGCAGCCTGCTGCAGAGACCCGGAAAAGGCTGAAAGCTTGCAGGCGCTGGCCTGTGCCCAGCTTCAGGTTCTGCCCCTGGATGTAACAGATGCCCGCTCCATCGAACAGTTGCCTGGTTTGCTTTCTGGCAGAGCAATAAGCCTGTTTATCAATAATGCCGGAATCTATGGCGAAAGGCAGTCACTGGACGAGATTGAGGAACAACAATGGCTTGAGGTATTTAGGGTTAATACTATTGCCCCTTTATTACTAACTCGCGCGCTGTTGCCATTGATGGATCGCCAGGCGCCAGGAAAGCTGGTTTATTTAAGTTCGAAAATGGGTTCCATTGCGGATAATTCAGGAGGTGGCATCTATATATATAGAACATCAAAAACCGCCTTGAATCAGGTGATTAAAAGTCTCTCAATTGATCTTGCTAGTGAGGGCTTGCTGGTTGCAGCCCTGCACCCGGGTTGGGTGCAGACCGATATGGGTGGCCCGAGTGCCGATATCGATACGCTCACCAGCGTGACGGGCATGCGGGCACTTATTGAAAGCCTGGATGCCTCGGGTAGCGGTGGCTTTTACAATTATGATGGCTCGATCATTCCCTGGTGAGAAATGCCAGCTAAAAGCTCTTAAAAGCCGCGAAATATGGCCAAAAATTAATTAAAATCCTAAAACATGCTTTCTTAAGGAGGGCATGTTGCAGGCCTGGTCGTAACCCCCCCCTTGTAATTGCTGCCCAAGGGAGCAGATCAGTATTACCCATGCCCAGCATCATCAACTTCTCAACAGTTACCTCTAGCAAAATCCATCAACGCCAATAGTCGACTGGAGTCTGGTGTCGGTTAAACATAATTACCGCATCAACGCTTTGCTCAAGCCCCTGGGCAAGGCAGACGTGTCTGCGTCTTAAGCAAATGCTGAAACTGAAAACGGAGCATTTGTTAGAGATCAAATGGATTTCAGCGAATTTGGTTTATAAAGTGCTATCGGAGGTCCAGATATGTTTATTTCCAAGAAATCATTACCCAGAAGAACCTTTCTGAAAGGCGTTGGCGCCACCCTGGCTCTGCCAATGCTGGAGTCCATGTTGCCGGCCTTTGCCTCTATGGCAATGGCCCAATCCCTGCAGCCACAACGATTTACCGGGATTTTCATTCCCCATGGTGCTGCGCCGGGTTATTGGGAGCCGGAAAGTAGCGCGTCAGGTTTTGCATATCCTTATATCTGGAAGCCGCTGGAACACTTGCGCAAACAGGTCGTGCTGACTTCCGGTATGTGGTCAAAATCTGCGGAGAACCCTCCCGGTGTGACCGGGGCGGATCATTTCGTCGCCTCAGCTTTTCTGGCGGGTATTAAACCGAAAAAAACTTCCGGTGCGGATGTCCAGGTAGGGACCACTATAGACCAGATTCTTGCTCAGGAAATTGGTCAGACCAATCTTCTGCCGTCATTGCAGCTTGCCGTGGAAGATCCTGGTTCAAATTCCACCAACTGTGGCGAAGGCTACAGCTGTGTCTATACCAATACTATCTCCTGGTCTTCGCCAACACGCCCGTTGCCGATGGAGATTAATCCCCAGGTAGTTTTTGAGCGCATGTTTGGCTCCGGTGGCAGTGCCGGGGAACGGGCTTTGCGCAGGACACAACAGCGCAGCATTCTTGATTCAGTCACTGAAGATCTGGCCAAATTGAAAACCCAGGTAGCGGCGCCTGACCGTATGCGCCTGGATCAGTACTTTACTGATGTGCGTGAAATTGAACGACGTTTGCAAATCGCCATGCAGAAATCCGATGCGGTACCCTCCATGGCAGTGCCCTATGGAGTGCCGGAATCATTTGATGAACATGTGAAGCTGCAGTTTGATTTGCTGGCACTGGCTTTCCAGGCAGATATTACCCGAGTCGGCACATTGTTGATGGCCCGGGATCTCACCGGTCGTGTCTATCCTGAATCAGGTACGGATGTCAGCTTTCATGGTGGCTCCCATCATGCAGAAGACCCGAGTCGTGTCGCCCAGTACGCCATTCTTAACCGTTACCATGCCAGCATGCTGGCTTATTTTGCTGACAAACTAAATTCTATCGAAGAGGGCGAAGGTACCCTGCTTGATAATTCTGTCACCCTCTATGGTTCAAACATGGGGAACTCCAACCAGCATTTGCATTACGACGTGCCAATGGTTCTTGTGGGCGGAGCAGGTGGCAAGCTGAAAGGTGACAAGCACCTTGCCTTCGAAACCAAAACCGTCCCCACCAGTAATATGTTGCTGAGCGTACTCGATATGTTTGGTATTGAGAGTGACAGCCTTGGTGATTCGACGGGGCGACTTCCTGGTCTGGTGTAAGTTGGAATTACTGTATTTGTTTCTCTAGTAGTTGTTGCTGGAATAAAAAATAACCACCTGAAAACATTGATTGGAAAGAGAATGGAAATCACCAAGTTAGTTTTTTCGCTACTGCTGTCCTTTTTTCTGTGTTCATCTGTGCTGGCACAAAGTGAGTTAAGCTCAGCAGTAATGAACGGGGACGCAGACACTGTCAGGCGTCTAATTCGCCAGAATGCTGATGTAAATGCCATTGAGCGCGATGGCACTAACGCCCTGCAATGGGCAATTTATAACGAGAATATAGCTATCGTGCGCGACCTGTTAAATGCAGGTGCTGATCCCGAGGCTGCCAATCGTGAAGGTATGACGCCACTGGTTCTCGCGGCCATGAGCGGCAACGTTAAGCTGGTAGAGATACTGCTTGATGCCGGTGCTGGTGTTAACCGCACTCTGGCCAATGGTGAGACCCCACTGATGATGGCCTCTCGCACGGGTAACCTTGCGACCATGCAGTTGATTCTTGATCGGGGCGCCGAGATCAATGCTGTGGAAAATTTGCGCGGCACTTCTGCGCTCATGTGGGCAGCGGCCAATAAAAATGCACCGGCGGTAAAACTGCTGCTTGAAAATGGTGCCAGTATGACCATGAATTCAGCTGATGCCCCTCCCGGCAGAAATCCCTATCTTGCTCCGACTGCGCGTAACCGTATCCGCGGTTTTTATCAGGGTGTTGGCCAGGGAGGAGACTTTGGTGGGCAGGGTGAGCTTGCCAATGAAGATCTTGAATTGAGTATTACCCGGGAACAAATGCTCGCCAGATTGCCTGAGCAACTGGTTCAGGAATTTGAGAATGAATTTGTTGAGGTCGGCGATTTTGGCGAGTCCATAAGTGCTGCCCCGGCCAAACAATGGGGTGGACTCACAGCATTGCACTTTGCTGTGCGTGAAGGTGACCTGGATACTGTCAAGGTGCTTGTGGAGGCAGGTGCTGATGTTAATCAGGTCAGTGAATTCGGCTGGACGCCCTTGCTTACGGCGACGCAAAACCGTTATTACCAGATTGGGAAATTTCTGCTTGAGAACGGTGCCAACCCGAATATTGCAAATGAGGGCGGCTGGAACCCACTCTATATTGCCATCGATAACCGTAATATCGAAGGTGGTGACTATCCTACCCGTAAGCCTGATATGCCTCATCTCGATTTCATCAGCTTGCTACTGGAAAATGGCGCCAATCCTGATTTGCGCATGGCATCAAGTACCGAAACCCGAACCATTTTTACCCATCAGTGGTTACGTGAAGAAGGTGCCACGCCTTTTCTGCGCGCTGCACAATCCAGTGATCTGGAATTGATGAAGCTACTTCTGCAATACGGGGCTGATCCCAATATCAATACCAGTGTCGGTGTGACGCCGCTGATGGTGGCGGCGGGCATCGCCTGGGTGGAAGGGGTAACCTTTGAATGGTCTGAGCAGGCAAACCGGGAAACCATTGAGATGCTTATTGACCTTGGCAATGATGTAAACGCACAGGACCGCGAAGACGGGCGCACGGCACTAATGGGTGCAGCGCATAAAGGGCGCAACTACGCAGTACAGATGCTGGTTGATGCCGGCGCTGACCTGTCATTAAGAGATATCGGCAGTCGCGATTCAGTGTACCAGTTGGCGGGCACTACCTGGCAGGCGATAGACTATGCAGAAGGACTGGTTCGCGTTGGTGTGCAGTCTGCAGAATCACACCCGGAAACGTCGGCTTTGCTGCGCAGGTTGATGGTTGAGCGGGGCCTGGAAGTGCCACCTGAAGGCAGAACCCTGGATTCGATTTGTGTAGTGGCTATTTGTCAGTAAAAAAGTCACAAGTTACAAGTTACAAGTTACAAGTCTCAAGTTGCAGAAAGAAAGGGCAGGTCAGCGGATCTGCCCTTTTTTGTGTTTTCAATCCATGTTCCTAATGTTAATAGCAAATAATGATAGTTAATAACTATCTAAAATTTATAAATATCATTAAATTAACTATCAGTATTGCTTTATTCGTTGATCAGGTTACGAATCGTGGGGTAGAACTGGGTGAAGGTGCCATTAAACTGGGCTTCAGCCATATGGCACTGAAAACATTCACTGTTATCAGGTAATTTGGCTGAGGCATTGGCTGAGGTGTCTTCAGCGGAATAGAGGAAAAATCCGCGACCTTCGGCAAAACGCTGACTGTCTATGATATGAATTTCTTTTGCCTGTAATTCTCCCTGCACAAAGCCCGGTAACTGAGGGCTGGATTCTGCTGATGCACCATAAAAAGACAGCAGAAACATGGTGCCATCTGCATACTCGCCGTTATCGACAAAATAACGGTAGGCGGTTGGCTCCATGTGGACAACGCCTATGGTGCCTGGGTTGCCGGGATCAAAGGGATTATCGCTGTATTCGCTACCCAGTGAGCTGCCCATATGAATCCATTCGTCGGTACGTTCGGGAAAAAACAGTTCGTTGTTCACGAACCTGGCAACGCCAAGGGTGTCCTGGGCCTGCAGTGTCGAAGAAAAAACAAGCGGCAATATACACAGCAGGGCATTCAGGATAATTGAATTGAGTTTACTCATGGCAAGCACTCCTTGGGTTAGCCAGATTTATAGCATCGATTGTATAGAATGTTGGCGCACGAATTAACCGCTTTAGACAAAGGGGGAATCAGAGATTTTTTACCAGCAACAGTGCATCCCCGGTAAATTTAATCAGTGGGTGGGGCACGACGGGCTTTCGCATTACTTCTGTGAAGCCAAGACCTAAATAGAAATCATATGCGATGGTGTTGGCTTCAAACACAATGAGCGACATTTTTTGTAAGTGCTTTTGCCGACATTTACTTTCAGTCATTTTCATTAATACTGAGGCAATTCCCTGCTGCCGCCAGGCGGGATCTACGGCAACGCCGGCGATATACAAACTTCTTGGTTCTTCCAGTAACCAGAACGGCTTTAGAACCGGGTCTTCCACCACATAGTCATCATCTTCTTTCATTTCATAGGAAAGCAGGACAGCAACAACCTTGTCATTGGTCTGGGCCACCAGGCAGTTTTCAAAACTGAAAGGCGTGTTTCGGCGTTCGTAGCGTTGCTGACCTATATCCAGCAGGTCATCATCGGGCCTGGAAATTTTTGACCAGATATAGTCAGAGACCCCGTCTGATGCGATGGAATATAACTCGGCAATGCGTCGGGCATCGTCCCTGACTGCGGAACGAAAGTTGATTGAATTAGTTTTCAAACCTGACTAAGTTTTCGCTCATCAGCCCAGTTGCCGTGCAAACCCTGGCGCAGACGGAAAGGTAGTTTGACCTTACCGATGGGGCCTTCCTCTATGGCCTGTGCATCCAGAATAGCCAGAGAAGAATAGTTATTAACAATATCATCCACCAGGGCGATCAGATAACCATCACCCTGTGGCGAATCAGGAGTCCGCGGAACAAAACAGGGTTCCTGAATGACGCTGTCCGGACCGCACCACCATTCAGACTGTTTGCCAGTGAGAAAATCCATATAGCCAAGTTTGTTCAGCATCAGTCCGGAAGCACGTCCGCCGGGGCCATTAAATTGCATGGATTGATCCATTACCAGCAACCAGCCATAGTCATGCTGCTGTGTTGCATAGCGATCATCGATGCGCGGAAACTCGCCCATCATGTCAGTCATTCTTTCTGAACTTTCGAATTCCTCACCTTTACTGTTGTAGTCCACGGTCCAGCGCGTCATGTAAGAGGCGGCTTCTTCAGGTTTGTAAGGGTTGCCATGCACATCAGGAAAGAAAGGGAACATATTGTTTTTAGCCACCGGCACATCAAAGTATATTTTGCTGCCATCATTAAAGGCATTCATTACATGTGAGCAAAACAGGTTGGGGCTTTTGAACCACTTCATGTCCCTGGCATCGCCATCTCTTGGCAGCACACCTAGATAAACCGGCATGGTGGTATCAAAGCCGAAATAGGGCATGCGTTTTTCAACACGTTCCCAGTTACACATGATTGGCACCAGATGAAAGCAGACATAGTCTTCAGTGACGCCGAAGTCATGCATCATGCAGGTATAGGGCACATCAAACCAGACTTCCTTGAGTAATTCCCCGGTGGGACTGATTTCCATATAGGTGCATTCCTTGGTGCAAAGTCCCTTGGCGCCATAACTGAAGGCCACCATATTGCCGGTAATCGGATCAATTTTTGGATGAGCAGTAAAAGTTTCGCTGGTCAACTTGCCGTCAAAATCAGTAAAACCAAAAGTCTCCAGCGTCAACGGGTCCATCAGCAAAGGAGGGCTGTCTTCCTTGAGGGCGAACAGTTTTCCGGCATGCACGATGGGCGTGGTATTGGCGGTGCTGCGGATTTGACCTTTGACAGAGGGATCATCTGTCAGTGGATTACGGTAAGCGCCAAACAGGGCATGTTCTGCTTCGCGTTCCAGTTTCCATTTATCCGTTTGCGCATAGCGCTGTTTGAAATCCACCTTGCCGTTACGAAAACGGAAAAGTGAGATCATACCGTCGCCATTAAAGAACTGGTCATCATCAAATTTGGGAGAAAATTGCTGGTCTGGATGAACCCGATGGAAGGTGCCATTGAGTTGTGAAGGAATTTCACCTTCCACTTCACAATCCATGATATCGCCTTCAAAGCGCAGCATATTGAGGATGCCGGTGAAGGCCCGGGTTTCTGGAAAATGTGCCATAGTGCTACTCCGTCAATTCGTTATTGATTAAACCCGACAGGCTTTGTTATTTCAATTGTGCTTATTCTAAAAAAGCCGGGACTCATACTGGCTTGATTTGCATCAACAGCCATAAGTTCAGAACTTCAAAGGTGATGAATGATCAGCCTTGATCAAGGGATTTGATTATTGTCCTGCAGGCTGCATCCTGGGCCAGTGAGTCACTGGGTATAGTGATGTTGGCATATTTTCTGTACAGGATGGCGCGTTCTTCAAATAAATCCTCAAAACTCTGGTCCGGGCGTCGTGCGATACCGCGTTGATCATAGTCTGTGATACGTTGCTTCAGGGTTTCCAGACTAACATCAAGAAAAACGATAGTGCCGTTGTCTGACAGATGGGCCATACTTTTTTCGCTGTAAACCACGCTGCCGCCGGTAGCAATGACCGAGTTTTCAACATTCAGGGAAATTACCCACTTTTCTTCGATTTCCCGCAATTTCATATAGCCTTCTTTATTCAGGATATCCTGCAGGGAACGGTGTTCATGGGTCTGGATGACCACGTCGGTATCGACAAAATCACGGGACGTATTTTTGGCAAGGATGATACCAATGGTGCTTTTGCCTGAGCCGGGCATACCAATGAGAACAAGATTTTTTTCGTTGTGGGACATGCTGGCTTAAACCCGGAAAATAAAAAAGCGATTATAACTGATGTCAGTGACAGTTCGCGCTATTGAACGAGAGAGAATTATTCAGAAAGATCAGTAATGGCAAAATGCAGACAGCTACGATCAAAGCCTTCACGGTCATAAAAACGATGAGCATCCTGGCGTTGCACCCCCGAATCCAGATGTAATTCCCGGCAGCCCTCATCCCTGGCATAACGCTTTAACCAGTCCATCATCGCTTTGCCGGCACCGCGAGAGCGCACCGACTCAGAGGTAATCAGATCATCAACATAAAGCAATTTACCCCAGGCGAGTTTATCTGTAATAACAAAGCCGGCGACACAGGCGATGTCACCATCCATCTCCAGCATGGCAACCTGATAGCCATCGGCCTGCTGTTTTCTGATCTGCTTTATCAATGTTTCTCTGCTGTACTCCGGTCGTAGTTGAAGCATTACCGGCGCAAGAGCTAATAAATCCTCGTCAGAGGTGGCCAATTGTATCGTCATATTTTTCGACTTGGTAAGCTGTATTTGTTTTTAGAGATAATTCCATTGGAGTATGAAGAATATTGGCTTCCATATAATCTTCACCACTACGGCAAAAGCCGAGCTTTTCATAAAAAGGCACAGCACTGACCTGGGCGCCAAGAAAAACCTGATCAAGTTCATTGTTCCTGGCTTGCTCAATCAGGCAAGACATAATCTGTTTTCCTATTCCTGCTTTTCTATATTCGGCTAGTACAGCAATGCGTCCAATATGGCCATCGGCCAGCATTCTTCCGGTACCAACCGGTGTGCCATTATCCAGAGCAAGAATTTGCACCGCATCATCGTCCAGGCCATCAATATCTATATCCGGATCAACGCCCTGTTCCAGACTAAACACGCGGTAACGTAATGACAGAATCTCTTGCGAATGGTCAGAGAAATTTAAGGTCTCGAGAGTAATCAAGGGGGTGGAAACTCGTTGCTTGGGACAGCTTTCACTGGATCAATATTGGGCATTGTGTATTTCATCGTGCTAGGTCATCGATAAGGCCATCAACTTCAGGGCGACATAAGGCACGATGTTAAAGATCAAAATACCCAGTTTGTAATAGGCCAGATAACTGAAATAGATAATATCCAGTTCTGTCATGGAGACATGAAACATTTTTGCATGGATAGTCTTGGTAAAACGGTTAAACGCGCTGATAAACACAGTAGCCAATAGTAGTAATGCAATATTGATTACTGAGCACCAGCCAAAAAAGGCGGTAAAGAGACCTGGACTATCCATCATGTTTCCCCTGGCGTTTAGTCACTACTTCGAAAACTGGATTGCAGCAGATGGGTCAGCGTATGTACATAGCGCAGCTTGCCGTTTTCCACCCTGAACAGATGAGTGTCTGGTGCTGCGCTACCGCCATTTGGCCCACCGGCACCAAAGGTACAATAAACCACCACTGAGCCTAAAACTTCATCCACCACAAAACGACGATTGGCGATGTTTACACCGGCGGGAACGCCCACTTCGCAACTGTCGTCTGGAGAACCCTTGCCGGTGTACATACCGCCTTCCACCCGCACACAGGGAAAGCCCCAGGGAACCTGATCAATTTTTCCTTCAAGAAATGCATCAAGATAGGCATTGGCGGCGGATACCAGCGTGCCGCGCGTATCACGATCGTCTGCCGGAATCGGACCCCAGTCCTCTGCCGAGGAATACTTTAAATAGTTATCGGCATTAAACAGCCAGTAACCGGTGGTGGTCCAAATCATTTCCAGCTCGGCTATTTTTTCATGATTGATGCGCATGCGCGTGCCCAGCACATAGGGCTCATCCGCATCGTTGACAATGACTTCGGTAAAGGTCTGGCAGCTGTCGGTATCCAGCAGGCTGCGATGGAAATTAATTGTCATGGCTTTATTTACCAGGCCTTCATCAATATCCATACGCACTTCGTTTTCCCAGTAGCCGGCACCCGCAGGCAAGGGAAGCTCCGAAATGTCACCTTTGGTCTGGGCATCAATATACAAATCCACAGCACGTTGCAGGCCGCCGCGGGTACAGCTCACCTGGGCACTGACCAGTGGGGTGAGAAAGGTTCCTGCAAGGGCAAGACCGAGTAGTAGTATACGTTTCATGAATAGCTCCTGATTGCGCGTTACTTCGCTTTAACCCGGATTAACGGGTCATGGTCCGGTATTATTTAAAATTACTGGCTCTAAATGGAATCTTTTTATAATAATTCGGCCAGAACTTTATTAAGCTACATCAATCAGAGCGTGTCAATTTGCCGGACCCGCGCAAATCCTGTAATAAGTATCTTTTAATTACATACCTTTAAAGTCAGGAACATATCTTATGATTGTTTACGGTGTTGCCTTGCTGTCCGTTTGTCTTGTTGTCGGCATGCTGGCAGGTGAAACCCTTGGTGTCCTGTTGGGCGTGGAGGCCAATGTCGGCGGAGTGGGTATCGCTATGTTACTGCTGGTCTTTGCCAGTAATGCCGAAAAATTCAAAACTTTGGCGACCGGAGCTGCCGGTGAAGGTATCAAGTTCTGGAGCGCCATGTATATTCCCATCGTTGTTGCCATGGCGGCACGGCAAAATGTCGCTGCTGCAGTAGATGGTGGCTTGCTGGCACTGGTGGCAGGTGTTGCTGCTGTGGTTGTCAGTTTTGCGCTAGTGCCGGTACTGAGCAGAATAGGGCGCTCTGCAAACACTATATCCGCTGCCAATGAAGAAGAAGTTCGCTGATGGATATTATTGAAACCGTTTTTATCCGCAATAACCTGGTGGTTGCCTTTGCCCTTATCGGCGTCATTATCTGGATCTCCTATTTTGTGGCGAACAAATTAACCGCTGGTCGTATTCATGGCTCTGCCATCGCCATTGCCCTTGGCTTGCTAGCGGCCTGGTGGGGTGGGGTAGTAACTGGTGGAAGCACCGGGGTAGCTGACTTTGCCCTGCTGGGAGGCATTGGCCTGATGGGTGGAGGCATGATGCGGGATTTTGCCATTGTTGCCACCGCCTTCGGGGTAAAGCTGGGCGAGTTGAAAAAGGCGGGACTGGCGGGCGTTATTTCCATCTTTGCCGGCGTACTGGTGTCGTTTATTGTTGGCGCCATAGTAGCCGTGCTTTTTGGTTACAGCGATCCAGTAGCCATTACTACTATTGGAGCGGGCGCAGTGACCTATATCGTGGGTCCTGTGACTGGTGAGGCCATCGGCGCAAGTAGTGAAGTAATTACATTAAGCGTGGCCGCGGGGCTGATAAAATCTATTCTGGTAATGATCGGCACGCCTCTGGTAGCCAAATCCATTGGCCTGAATAATCCCCAATCTGCCATGGTGTTTGGCGGCCTTATGGGAACGACCAGTGGAGTTGCTGCGGGACTGGCGGCAACCGATCCAGCACTGGTGCCCTACGGTGCCATGACCGCTACGTTCTATACCGGGGTCGGCTGTTTGCTTGGCCCCTCAATTTTATTTTTTATTGTCAGCTCTATTTTTTAATCAGAAATTTCCATCATTATTTAATCAGCTTAGAAGTCTATTTTTATGGTCATGCATTCCTTTCCCTCCCTGAATAACGACAATCACACTATTGCCTTGCAGGACGGCGATCAATCCTGGACCTATGCCCAGGTTAATTACTGCATAGATAATTTTGCTTTGGGTCTACTGAACGGTGCTGAGGATCTTGAAGAGGAGCGCATTGCGTTTTTTATGCCAGCGAGCCTGGATTACGTCATCACCATGCATGGTATCTGGCGTGCCGGAGGCATAGCGGTCCCGCTTAACGTGGCCTCAGCCGTATCCGAGCTTGAGCATTCTCTTAGCTGTGCTGGCGTTACGCGTATGATCGCCAATGGGCAATATCGTGACTCCCTGGTAGAGCTTTGTGCAAGTCTGAATATAGAACTTGTTAGCAGCGAAGAAGTGATGAACATTGAGGCAAACCTTGATGGGCACGGGCTACCGGACGTAAACCCGTCACGACGCGCCATGATTTTATTTACCAGTGGTACCACCAACAAACCCAAGGGCGTCGTCAGCACACATCACACCATAGCCGCACAGATCACTACCCTGATCGATGCCTGGCGCTGGACGGCGGATGATGTCATTCCATTATTTCTGCCACTGCATCATATTCACGGCATTATTAATATTTTGAGTTGCGGGTTATGGGCTGGTGCGACGGTGGATTTGTTTGCCGGTTTTGATGTGCCAGCGATTACTAAAAAAATAAAAACCGGGCACTATAACGTGTTCATGGCAGTGCCCACTATTTATGTGAAACTGATTCAATATTTCGATTCACTCAAAGCGCAGGGAAAAGAGGATGAGCTTGAGGCTATCTGTGCTGGCTTCAGGGCAATGCGTTTGAATATTTCCGGTTCAGCGGCCTGCCCGGTAAAACTGTTTAACCAGTGGCGCGAACTCACCGGCCAGGTATTACTGGAGCGTTATGGCATGACGGAAATTGGCATGGGCATTTCCAATCCCTATGAGGGTGAGCGTCGTGCCGGTCATGTGGGGCAGGCTTTGCCCGGTGTTGAAGTGGCCCTGTTTGATGAAAACAATCAACCAGTCACGACGGATGACACGCCAGGTGAAATTCGCATCAAGGGCGACAATGTTTTTCTTGAGTATTGGGACAATGAAAAAGCCACTAGCGAGAGTTTTCATGATGGCTGGTTTTGTACTGGCGATGTTGCCGTCAGTGTTGATGGTTATTATCGCATCATGGGGCGCTCTTCCATCGATATTATCAAGTCAGGCGGCTATAAATTATCCGCGCTTGAAATCGAAGGGGTACTGTTGACCCATGAAGATATACAGGAAGTGGCAGTCATTGGTGTGGAAGATGAAACCTGGGGTGAGGCCGTGGCAGCCTTTGTTGTGATTAAAGATGGAGCCAGTCTTGAATACGAAGCACTGAAAAGCTGGTGCAAAGGAAAAATGTCTTCCTATAAAATTCCCAAGTTGTTAAAAACGCTGGACGCCTTGCCAAGAAATGCCATGGGTAAAGTCACCAAGCCGGATCTGAAAAAACAATTATAGAAAATTTCTTTTTTTATGCGCTCATCAGATAGAACAGCGCTCCGATCACTACTGAAATAATGATCACCAAAAAAAGTTTTCTGCCTTCTGAGGTTTTTGCTGTCAGTTTAACGGGAATTGAGGAAATCGAGGGTGTTGTTGCGCCGTTAGTCTGCAAGTCACCATGTTCATATTCATCAATGATGGCTCTTGCCTTCGACACGTCTTCTTCTGCTACCTGTACATTGGCAAAATCCATTGAGGCAATTTCGCCAACGCCGCCCTGTAAATAGTAGCCGCCCGCATAGGCTTCAATGCCATTGGCTTCCAGCAGCCCTTTCACAATCTGTGCTTCAGTAATATTTCCGGCTTTAAAAATTAATTGCATGGTGTTTCCCGGGTAGTGGCAAACAGGTTTTCAGGCTATGCCTTCGACAACTAATACGAAATAGATAAATACAGTGTATACAACCAGGGCCAGTTCAACAACGAAGGCCAAAAGGCGGCATAGATGGGCTAATGAGCCCATAAAGGAAAACGTGTCATCATATTTATGCATGATGTCATTGAAAAAAGCCCGGAACAAAAAGGCAAACTTTTCTTCATCAGCGGTTCTCCCATACTGTGACATCAAGCCTTTGCTGTAGAGAAACAGCAAGGGTGACATAAGGATGTACACAAGAAAGCAGAAATTGATGAAGGGAAGCACGCCGCTGAAAAAGAAATTCGGGCTGGAGATATCGGCAAAGCGCAGGGATTGAATACAGAGCGTCAGAATAAGTAAACGTAGCATGGCGAATCAGCTTACCGGTTAATTTATCGCTTGGGCCAGCATGTAATGGTCCATGCTCCTGCTAAGTCAGCATACTGATGCAGACGCCAACACGAAGTCAGCGTTGCATCAATGATATCCAGACTTCTATCCCTGTATACAGAAAACCAAAATGACTGCCTGGGCATCTGGCCTATTTATGCTTTGTCCAAAGCCTGACTGACATCAGCAATAATATCGTCGATATGCTCAATACCCACGGAGATTCTGACCAGGTCGGTACTAACACCGGAAGCAGCAAGTTCTGCTTCATTGAGCTGCCGATGAGTGGTCGAGGCCGGGTGACAGGCCAGTGACTTGGCATCACCGATATTCACCAGGCGTAAAATCATATCCAGCGCATCAATAAACTTTGTACAGGCTTCAATACCACCGGTGATACCAAAACTCAGAATGCCAGAGGCTTTGCCCCCTGTGATTTTTTGGCAGGCATCATAGTAAGGACTATCGGCCAGGCCGGCATAATTTACCCATTCCACTTTGGGGTGTTGCTTGAGATAGTCAGCCAGTTTTTCTGCATTTTCACAGTGGCGATCCATACGCAAGCCAAGAGTTTCCAGTCCCTGCAGAATCTGAAAGGCGTTCATAGGGGATAATGCGGCGCCGGTATTTCTTAATGGCACAACACGCAGGCGTCCAATATAAGCAGCGGGCCCCAGGGCTTCGGTGTAGACAACGCCGTGATAGGATGCATCCGGTTCATTGAGCATAGGGAAACGATCCTTGTTTGCCACCCAGTCGAATTTTCCTGAATCAACCACCACGCCACCAATGGATGTACCATGACCACCGATGTATTTGGTCAGTGAGTGCACAACAATATCAGCGCCCAACTCAAAGGGCCGGCACAGATAAGGCGTGGCAACGGTATTATCAACAATCAACGGCACGCCATGCTTGTGAGCAATTTCCGCCAGCCGGGCTATATCAACTACGTTACCGGCCGGGTTACCAATGGATTCACAAAATACGGCTTTGGTATTTTCATCAATGGCTTTTTCGAAGCCATCAAAGTCATCAGCGGACACCATACGGGCTTCAACGCCTTGCCTGGGCAGGCTATGGGCAAAGAAATTATAGGTGCCACCATAGAGCTGACTGGTGCTGACGATATTATCGCCCACCGCGGTGATGCATTGGATAGCATAGGTTATAGCCGCCATGCCAGAGGCAACACAGACCGAAGCCAGTCCACCCTCCATGGCAGCGATGCGTTTTTCCAGTACATCCGTAGTGGGGTTCATGATGCGGGTATAAATATTCCCCGGCACTTTAAGGTCAAACAGGTCAGCACCATGCTGGGTATTATCAAAGGTATAGGAAGTAGTCTGGTAAATCGGTACCGCGGCGGCCTTGGTAGTTTCTTCTGATTTATAGCCTTCATGTAATGCAATTGATTCAAGTTTCATGGTGATCCCCTCTAACTGTTTTTATGAATTCTGATGTCGGTACACGGCACGCTCATGGGAAAAGGCTCTGAAGCCAAAGACGCCATGATAACTTCCGGTTCCGCTGCCATTAACGCCGCCAAAGGGCAGCTTGTTTTCCAGATAATGAGAGAACACACCATTGACTGTCACACCGCCCGATGAGGTTCTGTTCAGTACCTTGTCGATATTGTCCTGATCGTTACTGTAGACATAAAGCGCCAGTGGCTTGTCTCTTGCTTCTATATAGGACACGGCATCATCTATGCTTTCACAATTCATCACCGGCAGTATTGGCCCAAAAATTTCTTCCTGCATGATTTGCATATCGGGCGTCACATCTGTCAGCAGCGTCGGATGAATAGTGCGGTCGCTTTCTTCCAGTTCGCCACCGACGGCAATTTTAGCCCCCTTGGCAATAGCATCATCAAACAGTGCCTTGATGCGCGCGAAATTCTGCGGATTAACGATCTGGGCGATATGCTCTTTCTTTATATTGCCATCTTCGTCATAGAGATTTTCTTTGACTCTGGCCTGAAAGGTGTCGACCAATTCCTGTTTCTGCGCTGCACCGATCAGCACATAGTCAGGACAGATACAGGCCTGTCCGCCATTAAACTGTTTGGCTCCGGCCAGATCGCCGGCAATTTTTTGTACATCCACACCCTGGTCCACAATAACCGGCGACTTGCCGCCCAACTCGAGGGTGACGCTGGCGAGATGTTTCGCGGCAGCCGCCATGACCAGTTTGCCGACTCGCGTGCTGCCAGTAAAAAATATATGGTTGAACGGTAATTCGAGCAGCGCGGTGGCAACACCGACATCGCCTTCAAACAAAGCCACTTCATTTTCAGCAAAGGCTTCGCGGATGATGGTCGCCGCCACGCTGGCGGTGGCCGGGCACAGATCAGTGAGCTTGACCATGCAGCAGTTGCCTGCAGCAATGGCCGCTGCCAACGGACCCAGCACCAGTCCCAGGGGAAAATTCCATGGACCCAGTATCAGGCACACGCCGCGCGCTTCCAGAACAATATTGGCTGTGTCATTCGGGTTCATGGAAGGGACCACATCCACTGGCTTCATCCAGTCATCAAGATTGTCGATATTGCGCTGAATATTCGCGGTAACGTTCGCCACTTCAGTAATACGAATTTCCTGTTCCGGCTTACGCGTATCCTGTTTTACTGCTGCCACAATATCATCGGCATGCGCTTCTACCGCGTCTTTCAGTTTTTGCAGCTTGGCCTTGCGCTTCCCGGCAGTTGACGCTTTGCTATCCCATTGCTGTTTTTGTTGAAGTGCAAAAACTCGATTAATTTCAGTAACAATCTCAGGGTTATTCTGTGTGGCAAGGCTGGACATCAAGGGTTCTCACTATTTGTAGTAGTTGATGAATAATAGTTAATGATTACGGATTTGGGACTATGCCGATGATTGACGCTTTTGGCAAGTTGAGCCGATTGAAGAAGGCCAGTTAAAAACGGCCATATCCTTTGAAAATATATTGGCCTGGTCACGGGGGATTTTTAAGACTCTGGCCAATCAATATGCATTTCCGAGCCGTAAGCCGTGGCTCGCCAGTTGCCGAGCAATTGGCGTGCGCGCTCATGGATTCGCTCAGCCAGATCCCGGGAAGCAAGCTGTGGCTGCATTGTGTGCAGAATATCCTTGTAGGCATCAATCCCGGCATCGGTTCGGATCAGGGTCTGTATAGGGCCCGCCAACGATTCAGCAATAGCTATTTCGTCGCCGGCAAGTGACTTGCCATCCAGAGCAGCGCCTGCGGACACTGATCCCCAGTAACCAGCATTCAGGGGAATTTCCATTTCAATGGCAAGATGGGCAAAGTCATGGCGCAGAAAACTTCTGCTGTTGAGAATAACTTCTTCAGTGGAATTGTCGCGACGAAAAACTTTTACCACATGCTCATCATCAGAATTTTTTTTGAAGACTATTTTCATACTTTACGGCATTCAGTATTTGTTAAGTCGATTAATCACTTTAATAAATTAAAATCGTTCAAATCAAACCATTTACCGGAAAAGATAAATCCGGTGACTGGCTCCGGTGACAGGCTGGTGACTTCCTCAGTCATGTTCTTTCTGTAGAAAGCAGTGCAGGGTGCATTTTGCCAGACCGTCTTTTTCATCTTTTCTCTCATTTTACTGACATAGGCATCCTGAAGATCCTTCCTGGCATCAATGGCTCTGATACTTTTATCCTGTTTAACCGCACTTATGGCTTGCACAATATAATCGGTCATCACCTGCATATATGATAATTGCGAGCTGTGGCCGGTCCCGGTGTTCGGACCATTCACTTTAAAGTAGTTAGGGTAACCGGACACGGTAATACCCTTGTAAGAAACAATATCTTCTTCCCATTCTGTATTGAGGTTACGCCCGTCCAGACCATAGACCTGAAAAGTCAGCGCCTTTTTCATATTGGTATAGGCAAAATAGCCGGTAGCATAAACGATAATATCCAGAGGAATTTTCTGGCCGTCTTTGGTTTTAACACCCTCGGGCATGATGCAGTCAATGCCGCTGATATCCACATCGACATTGTCACGGGACAGCGCGGGGAGATAGGTATTGGTCGGGATGACACGGCGACAACCTAATTCATAATCGGGCATCATATGGGCGCGTAACTTGTCGTCTTTAATATACTTTTCCAGATGCTTTCTCAGCTTACTGCGATAGGCGCTTTTCATGAGTCGGCTAATGGTGACGGTGCCGGGATAGCGGCGAAAGGCGAGAAAACGCATATCATAAAAGCTGAAGACAAAAAAACGAATAAGGTGACGAATACCCGGCAGTGTTCTCAGGTAACGCTCCAGCGCAGTGTATTGCCGTTCCGAGCGTGGAAGAATCCACTGGGCCTTGCCCATGAACAGGGTTAACCTGGACACCTTGCCAGCAATGGCGGGAACGATCTGGGCCGCTGAGCAGCCGGAGCCAATCACGCCCACACGTTTGTCTGCATAGTCGACACTGTGATCCCATTGCGCCGCATGAAATATCGACCCCTCGAAAGTGTCGGCCCCTTTGATAGTGGGAATATGCGGATTCGCCAGAACACCACTGGTGTCGATAATAAAGCGCGCACTGTAGTGCTCGCCTGACTCAGTCTCTATTTGCCATAGGAAAGTACTTTCATCATAAGTCAGGCTGGTCACTGACTGATTCGTTCTCGCCTGCTTTCTTAAACTGAACTTATCGATGATGTAGTTTGTGTATGCGAGCAATTCGCTTTGTGGAGAAAAGGTTTTTTTGAACGGGTAGGGCTCAAAGGAAATGGAATACAGACTGGTGGGAATATCCACTTCCGCCCCGGGGTAGGAGTTCACCTGCCAGGTGCCGCCCAACTCAGGGTTTCGTTCCAACATAACAAAGTCATTACAGTGACGTTTGCGTAATCGGATAGCCGCCAATAGTCCTGAAAAGCCGGAACCTATTATTACGGTTTCAAAGTACTGAGAGCTCTCTTTTGTTTTCAATTGGAGTTAAATCCTTGAGATAAACTATAGGCTGGATATTTAGCGTGTCTGTTGCAAAAACTTAAAATATAAATTTTTATACTCCAATATCTTCATTCCATAGTTCAGGATTATCATTAATAAATGTCTGTATCAGTTGACGACATCTTGCGTCATCAACCACCACAACATCGACACCTCGCTCCCTTAAGTAATCCTCCGGGCCACAAAAAGTTTGATTCTCTCCAACAACCACTTTGGGTATTCCATACAACAGTACTGCACCACTACACATATCACAGGGAGATAAAGTTGAGTACAGGGTTGCTCGGGCATAGTCGGATGCTTTGATTCTTCCGGCATTTTCCAGACAATCCATTTCTGCATGTAAAACCGGGCTGCCTTTTTGTATGCGCTGATTGTGGCCACGACCCACTATCTGGTTATCTATTACAAGTACCGACCCGATAGGTATGCCACCAGCCGCCATGCCTTGTTTCGCTTGGTCAATTGCTGCTTCAAGGAATTTATCCATATTTGAAACCAAAGGGGGAAACCAAAGGGGTCAGAAACCAAAGGGGTCAAACCAAAGGGGTCAGAGTAACTTGATTCCAGCCTAACATTTAGGTCAGCTTACTCTGTCCATTGAAAACATCAAACACGGTAATAAACAAGTGCAGCAATCTGCTGGAACAATTCATTCATCGCATCGGTTTGTACTACAGTCGCATGCAGGAGCTGCTGGATAACAAGCCAGGCAACTCCAAACCAGGTGTACCTGGAAATCGATTTTGTATTGCGCCATTCGTGATAAACAATGGCTGCAGCCATGGCATCCAGGGTCAGGTACATTGCCATGACTGGAAAGCTCTGCAGTCCCAACGGAATCATGTAGAGCCGGTGAATGCCCGGTGGCAGGATTGGCAGCATGGCGAACAGGATCAGCCGGCGATGAATTTCCGGCTTGCGGGTATTTCTGATCGCCAGGGTAAAGAACAGGGCGAAGCCAACAACGGCCATGATGCCCAGATAAATGCCGTTGTTGTAATTGATACCGTCAGGGTTGCCGCGTGAGCCCAGCAGTGTGATCAGCGCCCCCATAAATATGACGGCAGTGGCCAGCGCAATCCCGAACATGCCCAGACTGCGGTGCAGGCTTATATTGCGCACATTAACCAGCCCAGCCTGAACCACCAGCAGGATCATCCACAGGGAATAGACCATACCATGCAGATGAACAACCGGAGGAGCAGGAGGAAATGTTCCACTGGCCATGGGATACCAATAGGTCATGCCAAAGCCGGAGAATACAAAAAAAGCCATCAACAGCGTCATCCAGAAAAAGAATGAAGGTCTGAAGGTAGCTGTGTGCTGTGTATCAGCTTTTAGTGCGGAGTCCATTATGTTGCCCCCCAATGGATTGCAGAAAATATGCGCTTATAATTGACTGGGTAGTTTATTGTCCGCTTATTCTGGTTTTTATTGTTATTGATTATTACAAGTTGTACATAAATTCACTAGCGTAGAAATATCTTTTTCATTTTTTTGGACCAGTTCATTGACCAGCTTGCCAAGATGGCCAATGCCCTGGAAAATAAATCTGTCCCCTTTATTACCCTTTATTAGTCCCCTTTATTCAAGCCGGTCAACTGAAGCGCATTGTTAGGCATCGTGTCACTTCTGCTTGCTCGTGAATTTCTGCAGGGCAGCGACAGGATCTGCATCTGGGGCAAGATCCTCCACCGCGGAAAGAAAGACTAGTGTTTCTTTCGCAATCGCAAATGCATGCGCCGACTGGTAGCTCCCTGTACCTACGGAGCGCACAATAACGATGACCTCTTGCTGTTTGTCGTCATCGATATCAGCAAGGATCACTTTTTCGACAACTCCATCGCGAGCGCGAATAAGCCCAGCAACGAAGAAGGTAGTTTCATCCGGAGCTGCAGCGGCCTCATAGAGCCGCACGCTGAAGCTACCAATAGAACGAGCCTCGAAATCACCTTCCGCGACGACCAGTGTTTGTCCCGTTGGGGTTGTGAGCTTCGAAGTGAAGCGGTCCTGCGCCAGGACACTAAGGGGAGCTGCCAGGAGCAATACTATTGCGACTTGCCAGATTCTTATCACAACTCCTGCCCTCCAATTCAGCTGACGATAATGAGCACCAAAGATGCCTAACGCCCTTCTTAATGGGATGCGAACGCAGTAAGCGTCCCAGCCTGAAAGGCGTTATTAAAGGGATTGTTATATGCCATTATGGTTTGGTTACCCCTAAATCGTCAAAGTTTTGCGGGCTAGATGATTTGAAATTTCTCGATGGCGAGGAACTGCTGAACGTTTGTTCTGGGAGGGATTATGCCACCAAGAATGCCTGCCACCTTCCCTGAGCAGCTCGCAACCATTTGATTCGAGATGTCGAATCAGGTCGCGTCTTTTCACAATGCTATATCTAGCTCCTCAAATCCTTCGCCTGCAGCATTAATAGCATCCCCACGGTTTAATTCCAGGGCCTCTCTGAGGGTTATCTTTAGAGATTCCAATAGGCTTTCCTTTGTGGATTCCTGGCAATTAACTCCTGGTACTTCCTCGATCCAACCGATCCACCAGTCGCCGTCTTGCTTTACTATTGCTGTATATTGATTCTTCATTGTGTCAGTTTATCTCTAATCGGGAAAATTGCACAGGCATATAACGCCCTTCTTAATGGGGCGACGCCGAAGCCGGCATACCAGCACGTAGTGCGATATTAAAGAGATTGTTATGTGCGATCCTGCCACCGCCTCGGATTTCTACTGGCATGCATGACCCCGTAAACCAAGATAAAATTATCTTCAATGCTATAGTAAATTCCAAAAGGAAAACGAGGCAATAAAGCCCGCCGAATCTCTTTATGCACAAGGGGATATTGAAGTGGGTTATCTGGGATGGATTCCAGGAAAGCCAGGGCTGTATCTAGAAAGGTATGGCCCAGACAGATAGCTGGTGTTCATACCAACTGGCGGCTTCAGCCAGGTCTTCCGTCGCTTCATCCCTGAGGCGGATTTCGAGAGTCATAGCCTAGAGCGTATATCCTTAACGGCCTCACTGGCAGGGCGCCCAGTATCCCCATCGGCCCCGTAAGCGGACAATCGGCGATCCAGCTCATCCCGCTGCTCTGAGGTCAACGGTAGCGATTCCTGATTAGAGGCTATGCTATCCCACAAGTCTTCAACGAGGCGGACTTTCTCGGCAACAAGGAGATCTTTAAGATTAGTGTTCATAGCTAAATCATACTCCCGGATTCAGAACATGGCAAAAAGCACATAACGCCTCGGTAAGGAGCGTGAAAAAGCGGAGCTTTTTGCGTCCCAGCCGAAGGCGACTTTACCGGTTTGTTATGTTCCGCTTTCAAATTTATTTTTATCTAAACTGGAAATCAGTTTTTTAAAATCGTCATCAAATAAAGGAGGGTTACTTTTTATATATAGTTCCAAGTCTGGAGATGCCAGCATTGCACGTAATGTTGAAACTACTTCTTCAGATGGTCCATTTGCCAAATACTCTAAATATACTTGATTCCAACTTAACCCAATGAATCTTGTCCATTGAATAGCTTCTTCTAGGCTCATGTCATAACGAGTAACAAAAGCATTCACATCGGCATCATTAGAGCCATCTACAGCTTTTATTTTTGCATATAAAGCAGGAAGAGAATCGGCGTTAAAAAATGGCTGACTTGCTGCCGCAGCCATTTGAGCTTTCCTTTGAATTTGAAGCTCATGGGAATTTGATCATACTTCAAAAATTAAAATAATTACTGACGTAAGAACAGCAATGCCACCTACGATTTCAGCTATACGGGCTCCCAACTGTAATTTTTCTATTCTTGTCATCTGAAATCTCGCATTAGTTGAAAGCTGTCACTTGCAGCTGATAGGAACATAACGCCCTTCTTAATGGGGCGGGAACGCAGTGAGCGTCCCAGCCTGAAGGGCGTTATTAAAGAGATTGTTATGTTTCGTTTCACCAAAATTAGTCACAATTGGATTCTTCAAGGATATTATCCAGTTCTTTTCTAAATTCAGGCTCTAATTGTAAACGAGTACTGGAATATGCACGTAAAGTTATCCAGCCACAGCCGCGAAATCTATTTCTCCAGGTTGTTCGGTATGCTTCAAGTTCAGGTTCGTCAAACAGCCCAACTTGATACTGGTAGTATACATTCTGCCAAGCCTTGAATGTGCTTTCAAAAGCCAGGGTGAGCCACATTGCTTCTTGTTCAGTAACTTCCTCGTTATTCCTCAATTTTGTGAACACACTGAGGCTGATTGGGTCTTGGAGTAATCTGGTATTTTCAACTGAGGCTCGAGTAATTTCGGTACGAGTTTGTGCTTTGGCAATTAAATTGTTTTGCTGTAGTTCAACAACTAAAAATATAATTCCTGCAAGTACGGCGACATTAGAAATTAGAGTTAGCCATCGATTCAAATTATCTATATTCATAATTTCTATACATATCCAATTAACTTCATGATGTTGTTATGCCTAGGTAGACACATAACATTTTTATACCGAGCGGGCTCGGTTTGTTATTTGGATGTTTTTTTGTTTCTCTCTTACTCATTGATTCTATTCTTAAAAAAAGCTGTTCAATTTTTAACCGGAAAGAAAACGAGACGGCGCGTTTTCCCTCTCCTAAGGGCTCGTTTGGTTTAAAGGAGAAGGGGTAGTATGTTGAACAATAAAGCAAAAATTCCTTAATCCCTTAAAAACACGCCTTATTGCACGGTAAAGGGTGCCATATTTTTGACAAAATACAAAATAAGACCTAAACCGTAGTCATAATTTCTTAACATGGACGTTGGAAATGAGCAGTCCTTTTCTGGAATCGGTCCGGGGCGCTTGCTCTTGCCTGGTGTGTTCTTGATTAATTGTAATCCTTCTTTATTTTTTGATTAGCCAATAACCTGATCTTTATTCCCAATATGAATCGAAAATGAATAACGAAAAAGATTTTCTCTTTTTCATATGCAAAAAGGTGTATTGCGTCACATTTTGGTGTGCCAGGTAAAAACCATTCAGGTGTAATTCAGAATCAAGCCTCTAAGGTCTCGGTAAAGCGAAGAAGAAAACGAGAGAAAGGGGAGAATTATTTTGAAACGCTTGCTGCTGTTATGTCTGTGTAATTTCATTCTGGCGGGGTGTGCCAATATGGAAGTCACTTTAAGCTATCCGGGCGTCGCTGCTACCACTTTCAGGGTGCCTGTGTCCTTGCCGGAGAATTACAGTGAAGCGGGTATTGCGTCCTATTATGCTCACAAGTATCAGGGAAGACTGACAGCCAATGGCGAGCGTTTTGATATGTATGCCATCACCGCTGCACACAAGACGCTGCCGTTTGATACCAGGGTGAGAGTGTTTAATGTCAACAACGGGCGCAGCGTTGTGGTACGTATTAATGATCGCGGGCCCTTCATTGAGGGCCGCATCATTGATTTATCCTATTCCGCCTTTGCCCATATTGCTGACCATGAGCAGGGGTTGGCGGATGTGGTGCTGGAAATACTCTGATGCACTGTGGACAGCAGAATTATTCCTCGTCTGTTACGCAACCTTCACTGGCACTTTTTACCAGGGTGGCGTACTTGTAAAGCACACCACGTTTGGCTGGCAGTGATGGTTGCTGCCACTTGGCACGGCGCGCTTCAATTTCCTTATCGCTGATATCAGCCACCAGTGAATTGGTTTCCGCATCGATGGTGATGACATCGCCGTCCTGTAGCAGGCCGATAAGTCCACCGACCTGGGCTTCAGGCGTGATATGACCCACCACGAAACCGTGGGTACCGCCGGAGAAACGACCGTCGGTTATCAGTGCCACGGATTTGCCCAGACCCTGGCCCATGATGGCGCTGGTAGGTTTCAGCATTTCCGGCATGCCCGGTCCGCCTTTAGGACCGCTGTAACGAATTACTACCACGTCACCAGCGACAATTTTTTTCTCATGAATAGCCTGGTTGGCTTCGGCTTCACTGTCGTAGACTTTGGCAGGGCCACTGAACTTGAGTCCTTCCTTGCCGGTAATTTTGGCAACGGCGCCTTCTTCGGCCAGGTTGCCGTAGAGAATGCGAATATGACCACTTTCTTTCAGCGGTTTATCCAGTGGATGAATCACCTGCTGACCATCGCTCAGGTCAGGTACTTCGGCCAGATTTTCAGCAACGGTTTTACCGGTGACGGTCATACAGTCACCATGCAGCATGCCTGCCGCCAGTAACATTTTCATGACCGCTGGTACGCCACCCACATTACACAGGTCTTCCATAACAAACTGGCCACTGGGTTTCAGGTCGGCAAGATATGGGGTCTTGTCAGCAATACGCTGGAAGTCATCAATAGTCAGATCCACATTGGCCGCTTTCGCCATGGCAATCAGATGTATGACCGCATTGGTGGAACCCCCCAGCACAGTGATAACAGTGATGGCATTTTCAAAGGCTTTCTTGTTCAGAATATCGGAGGGTTTGATGTCCTGTTCCAGCAAGTGACGCAGGGCTGGACCGACACGCAGGCAGTCATCTTCCTTGTCACCTGACACAGCAGGATAACTGGAGTTGAATGGCAGTGCCATGCCGAGTGCTTCACAGGCTGAGGCCATGGTGTTGGCGGTATACATTCCACCGCAGGCGCCGGCGCCGGGGCAGGCATTTTCAATGACGCCCTGGAACTCCGTTGCTTCAATACGTCCGGCGCTTAATTCACCGTAGGCTTCGAAAGCAGAAACGATGTCGAGTTTTTTATCTTTATAGCAGCCAGGTTTAATGGTGCCGCCATAAACCAGAATGGCAGGGCGGTCGAGTCTGGACAGGGCCATCATGGCGCCGGGCATATTTTTATCGCAGCCGACGATAGTCACGACGCCGTCATACCATTGGGCACTGACCACATTTTCGATACTGTCAGCAATAATGTCGCGGCTGGG
>Ga0255771_1000480_pt1 | contig 46252 bp, 42 predicted proteins | sample 011ome_19_FD_179969 | JGI IMG/M metagenome (GOLD analysis project Ga0255771, IMG submission 179969) | Coastal salt marsh microbial communities from the Groves Creek Marsh, Skidaway Island, Georgia - 011510BT metaG (version 2) | ecosystem: Environmental > Aquatic > Marine > Intertidal zone > Salt...
AAATCTGCGGGATGTTTCTCCTTCTTTCTACACTCCGAGGATGAAGCCTCTCCTCCTCATTACTCTTCCTCTTCTCGCCCTGGTGGGGTGCCAAACCCTGGAGCAAGAAATCGTTCTCCCCGGGGTGGATGAATCACCTCCTGCGGTTCTCTTGGGCCATGTTCCTGGGGGGCTCCCTGCAGATTTTTATGAGGACGCAGCCGAGGTCACCGGTGAGGCAGTACTTCGTTATGTTGCGCTCTCTGACCAGATCACTGCCGAGGGCGGGGTAAATCCCCAGTCGATGAAACCCCTGGTGTCCCCTGAGTGGTGGGTGGTGGAGCAAGAGGGCTTTGCGTATTTCGTCGAGGAGGGCTTTCGCACCCAAGGAACGAGTGAGGTGTCTCGGTTCCTGGTGCAAAGTGCGCGACTCACACCGAGTGACAGCGTCGAGGTTGGCGTCATCGCCTGCGTGGACACTACGGGAGTCATTGTTTTTCCCTCTGAGAGTCCTGATCCACCCGACATTCTTTGGCAGTGGCATCCGGCGTATGAAGATTTCGAGGGCGAGGCATCCGACTGGTCGGCTATTGAAGAGTTCCTGGAGGACCCTCGGGTGTCCTGGGGATCGCCTCAGGCCGTGGTGTTTTGGTTTGAAGGTCCCACGATGGACTCACTGCTTCTGAGCAGTTCAGAGCCGTGGTGGGGGGTGTACTCATGTCTCTGAGGGCGATGGCCACGACGGTTCTGGGCATTGCTCTTGCTCTTGGCGCCACCACACCGGCCCTCGCGAGTGAGTGCACCCACGCGGAGCGAACGAGTGGTCAGTGCTCAGGCGTGGGTGCGGTGGTGACCAGTGAGGGTGTCACCGTATCGGGCACCCAGGTCACCCCGGGTAGTTCGGGAGGGGGCTACCGAGGGTCCTGGAGTCCCCCTCCACCAAGGGACCCAGTCCTCGGCTCCGCACAGTGTGAGATCAAAATTGCTGGCCTCTGCCGGGGGTCGTCACCCGCCAAAGATGTGGTGGAACGAGAAGAACCCACGCCGCCGCAATCACTGAGTGATGTGGCGCAGTTTGCGCCTGGGGGCGCGGGGTTTGTCCAGGAACCCTCCGGGTGGAGTCTTCCGCTACTGCCCACCAATGTCTTTTCCACGGCCTCGGCATCCACAGAATCGGGGGAGTTGCTGGGATGGCCGATCGAGGTGCGATTCACCCCGGTCGCGTACACCTGGAGTTTTGGCGATGGGACGACCAGAGTGGATAGCTCACCGGGTGCGTCCTGGGGGACGCGTCAGTTCAGTGTTACTCCGACCTCCCACAGGTATGAGATCTCCGGGGATTATCGGATTGGCCTCGAGGTGACCTACGAAGCGTCTTACCGCTTCGACGGTGGCTCTTTTCAATCTTTGCCCGGCCAGATCACTCGATCCGGCGGCGACAAGGTCGTTGAGGTCCTGAGCGTAACCCCGGTTCTTGTCGACCGGGGATGCCACTCCGAAACCCTTGTTGCGGGGCGATGTTAGGGAAGTCACCAGGTATCGTTAGGGATTGCTGAAGGGTTCGTTCAGGTTTCCCTCCCACACTGGTGCTCTCAGGAAGGATTCGAGACGTGACTCAGACTGATCCCACAGCGGAGACCAGCGACTCTCCCGACACCGCTTCCGATCCTGCTCCCGAGACGGTGGCGGAAGCGGCCCCCGAGGCTGCAACTCCCGAGGCGGCAGACACGGCGAGCGCACCCTCCACGACACCCTCTCCCGTTGCCGTATCTCCTTTTGACCCTTCCGTATACGGGGGGATTTCAGACAGCTACACGCGTGCCCAGGCTCGCGTGAGGGAAGCCGACAAGAAGCGCGCCAGGACTCTCGGTGTCTTTGTGACCGCCGCCTTGCTGGTCGGTGGCTTGCTTGGTGGGACCGCTGGCGGTGCGTTTGCTATCTGGAATCTGTCATCCCGAGGTTTGGTGACTCCAGGAGTTCAAAGCCCCCAAACCATCACGGTGAACGCTCCTGCCGAGGCCAGTGAGATCACCGCTGTCGCTGCCACCGCTATGCCTTCCGTGGTAACTATCGAGGTGGCAGGAGCGCAGGGCGCGGGAAGTGGCTCCGGCGTGATTATCTCTGAGGAAGGACACGTGATGACCAACGCTCACGTGGTCTCCAGTGGCGCTCAAGAACCTGCTATTCGGGTCACTACGTCCGATGGGCGCCTTCTGGGCGCCACGGTGGTGGGGCGCGACATACTCTCTGATATTGCAGTGATCAAGATCGACAGCGAGGGACCTTTTTCCGTGATGGCAGTGGGCGACTCTGATGCCCTGAACGTCGGGGATGAGACCATCGCCATTGGAGCCCCCCTGGGTCTGCCGGGGACCGTGACCAGTGGAATTATTTCCGCGATCAACCGGAGCATCACGGTCGGAGCTTCCAGCGCTCCCGGTGAAGAAGATGGACAGTTCGACTTTGACCTGCCCGGCGGCGTTTCCATTGGGCAGACCATCTCGCTACCGGTCATTCAAACTGATGCTTCGATTAACCCTGGCAATTCGGGGGGAGCGCTCCTGAATACCTCCGGCGAGCTCATCGGCGTGAACGTGGCTATTGCCTCGACCGGCGGGCAAGGTTCGGGGAGTATTGGGTTGGGCTTCGCTATTCCCTCCAACTTTGCTCTTCGGGTTGCCACCGAGCTGATCGAGTCTGGTAACGCGAGCCACGGTCTTTTGGGCGCTCTCGTGACTGATGCCAGTTCTGTGGCATCCGCCACGGTGACCGGTGCCTACATTGACAGCGTCACCCCCGGGGGTTCAGCAGATCGTGCGGGAATTCGAGCGGGTGACGTTGTGACAAGGTTCAACGGACTCCCGGTCACCAACCGGATTGATTTGACCGCTCAGGTGAGGGTCCTGCCCGGAGGGTCAAATGCGACCCTGACCTACGTGCGCTCCGGCAACACCTACACAGTCGAAGTGACGCTGGGCAACCTCTAGCTACTCGTCGCGAAGCTTCTCGTAGATGTCTTTGCAGGTGGGGCACACCGGGAACTTTTCGGGGTCTCGACCTGGAACCCAGACTTTGCCGCAGAGTGCGATGACGGGTTTGCCCGAGAGTGCACTTTTGAGAATTTTGTCCTTCTTGACGTAGTGCGAGTAGCGATCGTGATCGCCATCCTCTACTTGCTCCTCGTTGAGAAGTTTCTCCAGTTCCCGGTCGAGGACGTCAGTAGTGCCCTCAGTGTCTGCTGCCATGCCCCTATGGTAACCGGGGAGGCTTAGAGCACTCGAGTGGGAATGGCTGGTTCTCCAGAGCTCAGCGAGAACCCCGAAGCAGGCATCTCTCCCAGTGCCGTGCGGTGATGGTCGCGGGCAGCTTCCACGGTGTCGTGCGGGCTCATCGAACCGACTGTGTCACCGTTCTCCATCAGCGTGGTCAGCAGAGCGCGTGCGCCAGCCGGAGGCGTATAGGCAGGGTCAGTGCTGACAATTTCTTCGCTGGCGATTCCGTCATCCACTATCCGAAACGCGGTCTTTCGCCCACCCGGGTTTCCTTTGTGGGAGCTGCGCTTGGCTACGGGCACAAATTCGCCGTGATCCGAGGTTCGGGCCACAAGTTTGTAGACCAGGCCCACCGCAGGGGATCCAGAACCAGTCACCACACTCGTTCCCACGCCAAACACGTCCACGGGTGCTCCCCGCAGGCCAGCAATGGTGTGTTCGTTGAGGTCGTTGGTGACCACAATCTTTGTGGAGGTTGCTCCGAGCGAATCCAACTGGTCTCGAACCGAGCGCACCACCACGGGCAAGTCGCCCGAGTCGATACGCACAGCGCCGAGTTCTGTGCCCGCAACTTTCACCGCGGTGGCAACCCCGGCTTCGATGTCGTAGGTGTCAATCAAGAGGGTTGTTCCTGTTCCCATGGAGGCAATTTGTGCCTGGAAGGCTTCTTCCTCGGAGTCGTGGACCAGGGTGAAAGAGTGGGCTGCGGTTCCTCGAGTGGGGATGCCATAGCTTCGCCCCGCCTCTAAGTTGCTGGTGGCATCAAATCCAGCGATGTAGGCGGCTCGTGCAGCGGCAACAGCACTTCTTTCGCTCGCCCGTCTCGCCCCCATCTCAATGAGCGGACGTGAGTCAGCTGCTTGGACCATCCGACTGGCGGCACTGGCCACAGCGGTGTCATAGTTCAGCACGCTCAGGATGAGTGTTTCCAACACGACTGCTTCCTGAAACTCGCCCTCCACGCTCAGAATGGGGGAACCGGGGAAGTAGAGATCGCCCTCGGCGTAGCCACGAATGGTGCCGCTAAAGCGGTAGGACTCCAACCAGTCGAGTGTCTCGCTCGAGACAATGTCGTTGGCTTTCAGGAAACTGAGCTCTTCAGGCCCAAAACGAAACTCGGCGATAGCCTCGAGCAGGCGTGCGGTGCCAGCGACCACGCCATAGCGCCGTCCAGGTGGCAAGTGCCGGGCGAACACCTCGAAGACGGCTCCGCGGTCACCCCGCCCTGACTTGCGGGCGGCATCCACCATGGTCAGCTCGTAGTGATCTGTGAGCAGGGCTGTCGACACGGGAAAGAGCCTACCCTTCAGGGTTTACTCCTACACTGGCGACAATGTCCACAAGCCTTCCCCGCATCCTTTTTGCGGACCAATTGGGTCCGCATTTTGTGGAGGACCAGTCCGTCATCATCCCTGAAGTACTCGGACCCTTTCGGCGACGTCGGTACCACCGGCAGAAAGCTCATTTGATTCTCTCGGCATTGCGCCATCGGGCGGCGGACTTGGGATCACGGGCTGAGGTCAGGCGAGGTGAGACCTACCACGAGGTGTTGGGAGGGCTAGACGCCAGCGTGGTGAACCCCACCTCCTGGGGGCTTCGGGCGTTAGTTCAGGACCTGGGCGAGAGCTCCTCGCTCGAAGTGCTTCCCTCTCGGGGATTTGTGGCGAGTGAGGACGAGTTTGGGCAGTGGGCTTCTGCTCAGCCCAAGCGCTTGTTGATGGAGAACTTCTATCGCCACCAGCGTCGCCAGACCGGGATTCTGATGATGTCTGGCGCCTCGGGAGAGCTGGAGCCAGAAGGCGGGCAGTTCAACTTCGACCACGACAATCGGGAACCACCACCGAAGGGACAGGACACCCTGGGGGTCGAGGCCCCCTGGTATCCGGTGGAAGACGAGATTGACCGGGAAGTCCGCGAATACCTGGATGGTTTAGAAGCATCCGGTGAGGTTCGCTTCCTTGGCGCGGATGGACCGAGGCTCTTTCCCGCCACCCGAGCAGAAGCGGTGGAGGCGCTAGAGCATTTTGTGTCCACAAGGCTCGCAACCTTTGGCCCCCATGAGGATGCAGCCATGCAGGGAGATTGGGCCATGTCCCATTCCTTGCTCAGCCCTGCGCTCAATCTCGGGTTACTGGATCCCCGAGAAGTGGTCGAACGGGTGGAGGCTTCCTATCAGCGGAGTGAGGTGGAGCTCGCCAGCGCTGAGGGCTTTATCCGTCAGGTCATGGGATGGCGGGACTGGGTGTGGCACTTGTATTGGCATCTGGGACCTGATTTCGTCGACTCCAACTATTTGGGACACCATGAACCACTGCCCGCCTGGTGGAGTGAGCTCGATTCCTCCGACATTCGATCGCGCTGTGTTGCCCAGGTGCTCGATGAGGTCCACACCCGAGGATGGACACACCACATCAACCGGCTCATGGTGCTGGGCAGTTTTGCCGTGCAACGAGGATTTAATCCCCGGGCCCTCAATGACTGGTTTGTGGATGCGTTCGTGGATGGAACCCCGTGGGTGATGCCGGCAAACGTGATCGGGATGTCGCAATACGCCGATGGTGGGGTGGTGGCAACGAAGCCCTATACCTCCGGCGGGGCATATCTCAACACGATGACCAATTACTGCGGCTCGTGCGCATTTAAGCCCACCGTGAGAGTCGGCGAGAAAGCATGCCCGATGAGTGCCGGGTACTGGAACTTCTTGCACCAGAATCGCGACGCCCTCCGGGGCAACCATCGACTCTCCAAGCCTTTGGGCGGCCTCGCACGCTTGAGCGACCTCGAGCAGGTGCTCGAGCAGGAATCCATGCGTCGCGAGTACTAGCAGGCTTCCTGCACTCGCGGGCGTAAGATGAGGGAGTTGCCGGGCCAGGTGACATCAGGGGAGGTGTGGACTGCGATGGTGTTCGATCCGTCCTCCTACACCGAATTTCGTTACGTGTCCGCCGATTTTTCTGCCGAAGATTTCAGTTTTTCGTTCTCCTTCGAGCTCGTTTCTCCGGAGCACACGCACGCCTTCACCGAGCGCATTAGTTTCACTCCGGTGCGGCCCGAACACGATGTTGACTGGCCCCGGGTTCGCTCGCTCGCCGTCATGCTGGGCGCCGTTTTAGGTCTTAGCTACTACAAGGTTGCTGCCCCTGGGCGCTATGTCATTGCCCTGGAGGGAATGACGCAAGCAGGTCTCACATACCTGAGCTCTGTGCTGCGCGAAGGCCTCGCGGAGTACGCGTATCGCAACAAGTTTCCGGGCCTTCTCTCGCCTGAGATCGTCATGGAGGCGCCCGTGGCGCAGCCCTGGTTGGACTCTGACCACCAGACACCCACCGGTGACCCCTTAGTGCCCATTGGTGGGGGCAAAGACTCTGTCGTGACCGTCGAATTGTTGGCGGCTGCTCGCATGCATCCGGTCCAGTTTGCGGTGAACCCCAACAAGATCATCTATCGGGTGGGGCGCATCAAGGGCCATCCCGTCTTGGCGGCGACTCGCGACCTTGATCTGCGCTTGCTGGAGCTCAATGAATCCGGAGCACTCAATGGTCATGTTCCAGTGACCGCGATGAACTCGTTGATTGCCCTCGTGCAGGCTCGGATTATTGGGTTGGGCCCCGTGGTCATGTCCCTCGAGGCGAGCGCTTCTGAAGCGACGCTGGAGTGGGATGGTCACGAGGTCAACCACCAGTGGTCAAAATCTGAAGAGGCCGAGAGTCTTCTCCAGGACATGCTGGGCCCACAGGCGGGGCTCTCCGCTGGCGCGTACTTCTCTCTCTTGCGCCCCTACAGCGAGGTCCAAATTGCGCGTTATTTCGCGGCCTTGCCGGAGTACCACCCCGTGATCACCAGTTGCAACAGAGCCTTTCGTCGTGGAGTCGAGGATGCACGCTGGTGCGGTGATTGCGACAAGTGTCGCTTTATCTTCTTGATTCTGAGCCCCTTCATTCCCTCGACCTCACTCACTCGAATGTTTGCCGACAACCTTTTGGATAACCCCACCCAGGTTGAGGGCTACCGGGCACTCTTGGGGTTGCATGAGCACCGCCCCTTTGAGTGTGTGGGGGAGCAGGCCGAGTCCCTGTTGGCTTTCACCTGGATTTCACACCAGAGTGACTGGAGCCACAGTGCGGTGGTGAGTGCCCTCACCGAGGAGATGCCGGATTTGTTGAAGCACCACCCAGAACTTGAGGAGCAGGTCCTCGGCGAGCGCCAGGGTCGTCTCAGTCTCCCTGCACCGTTTGGAACACTGGGAAGCGTCCTTGCCTAAAGCACCGACCGCTCTCGCGGATCTCGCCGGCCAGCATGTTCTCATAGCCGGAGTGGGTCGCGAGGGCACTGCGGTGGCGACGCGCCTTGCTGCTCTCGACCCTGCCCCTGCGGTCATGGCTGTGGATGGCCAGGAGGGTCCCTCCGCCGAGGCTTTTCGCGAGGCTTTCCCCAGCATCCCTCTGCATATCGCGGATAAGCAGGGCGGTATTCCACCCGCGTGCCAGGACGCCACCATGGCGGTCGTGTCTCCCGGCATTGCGATCACGAGCGAACTTCATCGATCACTACGAGAGCTCTCCATTCCCCTGACCTCGGGCAGCGCGATGTTTGTGGCAGAGCACAGTGAGCGTATGGTCGGCATCACCGGGTCAAAGGGGAAATCCACCACCACCACGCTTGTCCACGCGCTTCTGCAGGGCTCAGGGCTCGACGCAGCACTGGGCGGCAATATGGGGATTCCCCTGCTGGGGCTGGAGAGCGCAGAGTTCTATGCCGCAGAACTCTCCAGCTTTCAATGCCACTACCTCGAGGCGTCCCCTCGAGTCGTGGGTCTCACAGCATTATTCCCCGAGCATCTGGATTGGCACGGAGACTGTGACACCTATTACGGCGACAAACTGGGCATCGTCGCCCATCGACCCGAACGGGTGGTCGCTAACGCGGATGATCCCATCCTGCATCAGGAGCTATCGACAAGACACCGGGATCTGCCCATCACCTGGGTGGGAGAGGGACACCAGTGGCATCTCGAGCCTGATGGCGACGAGTCCTGGCTCTGTCATGGTGAAGAGAAGCTTTTCCACACCGCACACTCCAGCATTGTGGGGCGCCACAACCACCACAACATGCTGATGGCTCTCGCCATCGCGTCGGCGACTGAGCATCTGGTGATGAGTTCCATAGAGCCAGTTCTCAGCAATTTTGAAGGGCTTCCCCACCGCCTAGAGAAAATTACCGATCCGAGCGGTGTTGTCTTCATCAATGACTCTCTAGCGACGAACCCGCAGGCGGGTGCAGCAGCACTCCGATCCTTGTCCTCGCCGGGCATGGTCTGGATCGTGGGAGGGCAAGATCGAGGTGTGGATTACCAGCCCCTGGTGGACCAGGTACTGGCCTCCAAGCCCCGCAATATCCTCGGGCTCCCCGCGAGCGGTCAGAAATTGCTGGGGTTGTTTCGAGAAGCCCTCGAACGCTCTGGGGATGCCGCACAGGTTCACCTTGAAGAGGTTCCTGACATGGAAACCGCCGTCGCACGAGCCCGAGAACTCGCGGGATCAGGAGACTACGTACTGCTTTCGCCCGCGGCACCGAGCTTTGGCCAGTACCGTGATTACCAACACCGGGCGGAAGATTTCCGCTCCCATATTGAGAGCACCCGCAAGGAGAACCCATGACCCGCGCTGATGGCCGACTCGCCAGTGAGCTTCGCCCCGTAACGATTGAGCGCGGCTGGAGTGAGCAAGCCGAGGGGAGCGCGCTGATTTCGTTCGGTAACACCAAAGTCCTCTGCACCGCCTCCTTCACCCCCGGTGTTCCGCGCTGGTTGAACGGCAAAGGTCGTGGGTGGGTGACGGCCGAGTACGGCATGCTTCCCCGATCGACGAACGACCGAATGGATCGCGAGTCGGTGAAAGGCAAGATTGGCGGTCGCACCCACGAAATTTCTCGACTGATCGGGCGCTCACTGCGCGGCATTATTGACCTCAACCAGCTGGGGGAGAACACCATCGTCATCGACTGTGATGTGTTGCAAGCCGATGGCGGCACCAGGACGGCTGCCATCACCGGAGCGTACGTGGCGCTGGCGGACTCGCTGAGCTGGGCCATCGAACACGGGCACGTCAAAAAGTCCGCTGCTCCACTGCGGGACTCTGTTGCCGCCATCAGTGTGGGAATAGTCGACGGGACACCGCTGTTGGATCTTGCCTATGTCGAAGACGTGTCTGCTGACACCGATATGAACGTGGTCGTGACCGGTCGCGGGTCCTTCGTGGAGGTGCAAGGAACCGCGGAGGGGACACCCTTTGAGCGCGCCGAACTGGACCGTTTGTTGGATTTGGCGCTTGCCGGCACCACCGAGCTTGCCCGGATTCAGCGTGAAGCTCTCGGGATTTCTTGAGTATGCGCATCGTGGTGGGCACCAAGAACGCCCACAAAGTCCTGGAATTGCAGAGAATCCTGGAGGGTCTCATTCGAGGCATCGCGCTCGAGCCCTCCCCGGAAGACTCACCGGTGGAGGATGGCGACACTTTTTCCGCAAACGCTCTGATCAAAGCGCGCTCCGCGTTTGCGGCCACGGGCCGCCCCGCCATCGCTGATGACTCCGGACTCGAAGTACGCGCGCTAGAGGGTCGACCAGGAATTTTCTCTGCTCGGTACGCCGAGACGGGTTTAGATGCGGATAACACGGCAAAAGTTCTCGCAGAGATGGCAGGAGTGGAGGATCGTGCAGCGGCCTTCGTTTGCGCCGCAGCACTCGTCCACGACGGGGGAGAGGTGGTCATCGAGAAGCGGTGGGAGGGCTCGCTCGCCCACCACCCCGCTGGATCAGGCGGCTTTGGCTACGACCCTGTGTTTATTCCCGAGGGGTACTCAGTGACGTCAGCGGAGCTCACGGCAGAGCAGAAAGATGAGCTGTCTCATCGGGGCCAGGCGTTTCGGGCGCTCGCGCCGGCGATTGGCGCACTGGGCTAGATTTTCCCGCTCGTTTTTCCCGGTCGCACGCGCTATGATGGGCGAGCGCAGAGTTCGCTCTGTGACTTCGCGTGTCGATCAAGGTTCACACCCGTCGGTCTCCAGACAGTCTCTCCCTCCGGGAAGTTTCTGTTGGAGTGCGGTGGTGGCCTCGGCACCAGGCTCACACAATCGTGTGAGAGAAACCGAGAACAAAAGGAGAGCCGTCATGGCTACCGTCACAATTAGACAACTACTGGACGCTGGCGTTCACTTTGGACACCAGACCCGCCGCTGGAACCCGAAAGTCAAGCGTTTTATCTTGACCGAGCGCAGCGGTATTCACATCATCGACCTTCAGCAGTCCCTGGCCTACATTGACAAGGCCTACGACTTCGTCAAGGAGACCGTTGCTCACGGCGGCACCGTCCTCTTCGTGGGAACAAAGAAGCAGGCTCAGGAGTCTGTCTCCGAGCAGGCAACCCGCGTCGGCCAGCCCTATGTGAACGAGCGTTGGTTGGGTGGTCTTCTGACCAACTTCCAGACGGTCTCCAAGCGCCTGGGTCGCATGAAAGAGCTTGAAGAAATCGACTACGAGGACACCACTCAGGGCTACACCAAGAAGGAACTGTTGCTGAAGAAGCGTGAGCTGACCAAGCTGCAGAAGTCTCTCGGTGGTATTCGTACCCTGCAGAAGGCCCCCAGCGCGATCTGGGTCATCGACCCCATTCGCGAGCACCTCGCTATCGATGAAGCCAGAAAGCTGGGCATTCCTGTCGTGGGAATCCTGGACTCCAACGCTGACCCCGATGACCTTCAGTACCCGATCCCGGGTAACGATGACGCCATCCGCTCCGTCGCGCTCCTCACCAAGGTGATCGCCGACGCTGTTGCGGAGGGCCTCATCGAGCGCCACCAGAAGCCTGAAGCCGAGGGCAACGTCTCCGCAGTCGAGCCACTTGCTGAGTGGGAGCGCGAGCTCCTCGAGCAGTCAGGTGATGCCCCGGTCGCCACGACCGATGCGCCTGTCGAACCAGCAGCAGACGCTGCTCCTGCCGCCGAGAAGAAGCCTGCTGCGAAGAAGGCACCTGCTGCGAAGAAGGCACCGGCTAAGGCTGCTGCCAAGCCCGCAGCGGAGAAGAAGCCCGCCGCCAAGGCAACCACCACGAAGGCTGCCGCAGCGAAGAAGCCTGCTGCTAAGGCTCCTGCTGCGAAGAAGGCACCGGCTAAGGCTGCTGCCAAGCCCGCAGCGGAGAAGAAGCCCGCCGCCAAGAAGGCACCGGCTAAGGCTGCTGCCAAGCCCGCAGAGAAGAAGTAAGGGAGAGACCTATGGCTGTGTCACTCGAGGACATTAAGAAGCTGCGTGAGCAGCTGGGGACCGGAATGGTCGACACCAAGAACGCTCTGGAAGAAGCCGGTGGAGACGTGGAAAAAGCCACGGAAATCCTCCGTCTCAAGGGCGCCAAAGGTAACGCGAAGCGTGCCGATCGTTCCACCAGTGAGGGCCTTGTCGCTGCTCACGAGGGCGATGGCGTTGCGTACCTGATCGAACTGGCCTGTGAAACGGACTTCGTTGCGAAGAACGAGAAGTTCGTGAAGCTTGCCGATGACGTATTGGCTGCAGTGGTGGCCGCTGGTGTGGAGAACGTCGATGCAGCTGTAGCTGCTCCCGCAGGCTCTGGGACGGTTGCTGGCATGATCGATGACCAGGCTGCGATTATTGGCGAGAAGGTGGAGCTGCGTCGAGTAGCGAAGCTGACCGGTGAGCACTTTGCCATCTACCTGCACAAGACCAATAAGGATCTTCCCCCGCAGGTTGGTGTGGTCGTCGCTTACTCCGGTAGTGATGCTGAGACAGCACGCAGTGTCGCCCAACACATTTCGTTTGCTGACCCTCAATACCTCTCCAAGGACGATGTCCCTGCCGAGGCTGTCGAGGCCGAGCGACGCATCGTGGAGGAGATTTCCCGCGGAGAAGGAAAGCCTGATGCCGCGCTGCCGAAGATTGTGGAGGGGCGCTTGGGCGCTTTCTTCAAGCAGGTTGCGCTGCTCGAGCAGGACTATGCCAGGGACAACAAACTCCAGATCAAAGCGGTCCTAGACCAGGCAGGTCTGAGCGTGAGTGGTTTCGCGCGTTTCCGCGTCGGATCCTAGACATCAACTCTCTCCTCGGGGGCAGTGGCCAGCGTGCCACTGCCCCCGAGGCGTTTGCGCCCGCGCTACGCTAAAGAGCGCAAAGGAAAGGTGCCAACATGCCCGAAGGCCGTCGTCGAGTACTTCTGAAACTTTCCGGCGAAGCATTTGGTGGGGGTTCCCTCGGAGTCAACCCTGACGTGGTTGCCGGTATCGCCCGCGAAATCGCCGAAGGTGCCAAGAAAGCCCAGGTCGCGGTCGTGGTCGGTGGAGGAAACTTTTTCCGAGGCGCGGAACTGAGCCAGCGCGGAATGGATCGCCGTCGAGCTGACTACATGGGAATGCTCGGGACCGTGATGAATGCTCTGGCCTTGCAAGACTTTTTGGAGCAAGCGGGCGCCCAGGTTCGCGTTCAGTCGGCGATTTCCATGACGCAGGTCGCTGAGCCCTACATCCCCTTGCGAGCTATTCGTCACCTCGAAAAGGGCCGTGTTGTGGTGTTCGGTGCGGGTGCCGGTTTGCCCTACTTCTCCACGGACACGGTCGCAGCTCAGCGCGCGCTGGAAATTCTGGCCGATGAGGTTCTGGTGGCGAAAAACGGTGTTGACGGTGTGTACACGACGGACCCGAAGAAGGACCCGAGCGCCAAAAAGTACGACAAGTTGACTTACCAGGAGGCGCTGGTTCAGGGTCTGAAGGTCGTGGATTCGACAGCATTCAGTTTGTGTATGGATAACAAGATGCCGATGGTGGTCTTCGGTATGGAACCCGCCGGGAACGTGACGAAAGCCATCGTGGGTAAGCGCATTGGCACCGTCGTGTCCTAAAGGACACCGCGAACTAGACTGACACCAAGGAGAAGAATCCATGATTGCTGACGTGCTCGCTGAGGCCAAAGAAAAGATGGCGAAAGCCCTCGACGTTGTTCACGACGATTTTCAGACTGTGCGGACTGGTCGCGCTAATCCCGCGCTGTTCCAGAAAATCATGGTGGACTACTACGGTTCACCGACTCCGTTGGCGCAGTTGGCTAGTTTGCAGAATCAAGAAGCCCGCACCCTCTTAGTCACACCGTATGACAAGAGCGCTCTCAAAGAGATCGAGAAGGCCATCACCAATTTTCCTAACTTGGGCGCAAACCCCTCCAACGATGGTGACGTGATTCGCGTCACCATGCCGGAACTCACCGAAGAGCGCCGCAAAGAGTACGTGAAAATTGTGAAGCAAAAAGCAGAAGACGGTCGTGTTTCTGTTCGCAGTGTCCGCCGCAAAGCGATGGATGATTTGAGCGCTCTTACCTCCGACGTGGGCGAGGACGAGGTCTCCCGGGCGGAGAAAGAGCTCGAGTCGATCACGAAGAACCACATCGATTTGATTGAGGAAGCGCTCAAGAAGAAAGAAGCCGAGCTGCTCGAGGTCTAATGAGCGAGCGTTCGTCATCGAAGAAGAAGTTTGATCCTGCCCAAGTAGGTGCTGAAGCGCTGGAGCAGCTCGAAGCGGCGGTTTCTGAGCTCGAGGAGCAGGTACGAGACGTCAATGCCCGTATCGATAAGCGTGCGGGACGCCCACTCTGGCAAGCCATTGTCTTTGGGTTGCTGCTCGGTGGGGTTTTCGTCGCCAGCCTGTTCTGGTTAGTAGAACTTTTCGTCCTGTTTGTGACAGCGCTCGTCATTTTCGCTGTTCTGGAGCTCGCCGGGGCCCTGACCGTCAAGGGTCGGTTGCGCTCGCGCTGGCCACTCGTCATTGTTTCGGCGACGATGGTTCCCCTCGCCGCGCTCTTCGGTCCTGAAGGGCAACTCTGGTCGCTGGTAGGGGCCATCATTCTCGCCATCGCCATCCGATCAGGACGCGCACTGCTCCAGCCTGATTCGCGGGCAACAACGTTGCCTGACATTGGTGTGGCCGTCATGGTCTTGGCCTACATCCCGTTCCTGGCAGGCTTTGCTGTCACCGTGGCCACCAGCCCCGGTGGTGTGGGGTGGCTCTTTGCCGGTGTCGTCATTGTGGTCTGCGTGGACGTGGCTGCCTACGCAACAGGATTGAGTTTTGGTAAGACACCCCTCGCCCCCAATATCTCTCCCAAGAAAACCTGGGAGGGTTTCGCTGGTTCACTTCTGGCAGCACTTGTCGCTGGAGTGCTGTTGGGCGTCCTCATGCTGGGTGTTGCGTGGTGGGTCGGGTTGCTCTTGGGGGCAGTCCTCCTAGGCTCCGCAACGCTTGGAGACCTGGTGGAGTCTCTGATCAAGCGCGACCTAGGCATCAAGGACATTTCGTCCTGGCTTCCCGGGCACGGTGGATTCCTCGATCGCCTGGACTCCATGTTGCCCTCGATGGCGATGCTCTTCGTCATGTTCCAGATTTTTGGCTAGGCCGGCACTCCACCCCGGTTTTTAGCGCCAGGGCTGGCAGAATGGCCATGTGGACACCCCCTTCCCTCGTGCAGAAAAAGGCATGCCCGGCTATGACCCGGACGTTGTCACAGAGTTCCTTGATCGCGCTAAGCGCGTCTTCGAAGGGGAAGAAGAAGGAATCACCTCGAGCGATATTCGCCACAAAGTATTCCCACTCGTATCAAAGGATGGCTTTGGTACCAAAGCAGTAGATGAAGCGCTCTGGCGCTTAGAGGAGGCGTTCGCCGACAAGGAACGCCTGGCGGACACTGAAAACCAAGGCGAAGAGACCTACTACGCGGGAGTCCGCGAACGGGCACAGGAAATCTTGGATCGTGTAGCGAGGCCCGCAAAAATCAAGTTCCGCACCGTTTCCAAGATTCGCCCCGGCTACCACCCAGCTGACGTGGATGACATGTGCGACCACATCGCCCGCTATTTCCAGCAACAAGAGACACTCTCTGTCACTGCCGTGCGGAAGGGAACCTTCCGCACGATGCTCGGTGGATATGACGAAAAGCAGGTCGACACTCTCCTGGATGAGACTGTGTCGGTCATGCTGGCGGTTCGCTAACCCGGAGTATGAAGGACCTCCCGGGTACACTGTGGGAGCCGTGAGACTTCGACCATCAGCCTTTCGCGCATCGGCGCGACCCGCTGGCGATGCCAAAAAATCAACCCTGTCGCTACTGGCGATTGTTGCGGTGACCGCGTTTGTCGCTGTTCCCCTTGCTGGCCCGGCAACCACCAGCGCCAACGCGTGGTTTGTGCCGGGATCTAGTGAGCGAGCCAACATCGTCATCATGGGCAGTGGTTTGGGTCTGGAAAGAGAAGAGTTCAATGTCACCGGCGCGTGGGGAATGGCTCCCGCGGTGGGGCGACCGGACCCCGGTAGCGCCCAGGCCTACGCACTGGAACAAGTTTCTGCCAGAGGGTGGGACCAAGCCGAATACAGCTGTCTGGTAGCACTCTGGAACAAAGAGTCTGGCTGGAATCACTTTGCCCTCAACCGCAGCTCGGGAGCGTATGGAATTCCCCAGTCTTTGCCGGGTGAGAAGATGGCCAGCGCTGGAGCGGACTGGGCAACAAACCCAGAAACCCAAATCCGCTGGGGTCTGGGCTACATCGAAGCTCGCTATGGCCAGCCCTGCGTTGCTTGGGCACATTCGCAGCAAAGGAACTGGTACTAGGCATGCCCCGCAATAACCGGCGTGGAGGTTCACGGCGTGATGAGGGAGAGCCACTCGACATTGAGCGCCTCAAGACTGGGTTCCGGCGATCCGAAACGAAACGCGGATACACCTATACGGTGCAACCGATCGGTGCTTCCAAAGCGCAGAAGGTCTACACCTGCCCCGGCTGCAACCTCACCATTGAACCCGGAGTTGACCACCTTGTGGCCTGGAAGCAAGACGGGATTATGGGTGACTCTCACGATGTCTCGGAGCGCCGCCACTGGCACAAACACTGTTGGAGAATTTTTTGACCTCACCCATCACCTCGACAACAGTTCTCCCGGCCAGACGGGAAGACATCAGTTTCACAACTTCAGATGGCCTGACGTTGGTGGGAGAAATTGCCTGGCCCAGCGACCACCCCGCCGTAGCCACCGCGCTCTTTCTCCACCCCCTCCCGACCGCCGGCGGTTTCATGGACTCTCACATCATCCGCAAAGCATCATGGCGTTTACCGGCGCTCGCAGACATCGCCGTGTTTCGCTTCAATTTCCGCGGTGTCACCTCTCCCCGAGGCACCTCGGAGGGAACATTTGGTGAGGGGCTCGAGGAAAAGCATGATCTTGATGCTGCTCTGAGCGAGGCGGAGGCTCGAGGATTACCTGCCCCTTGGCTGATCGGCTGGTCCTTTGGCACCGAAGTCATTCTGAAGCATGCGAGAGTTCACGCTGATCGGATCGCTGGAGTGATTCTCCTCTCACCCCCGTTGCACCGCACCTCGCCAGAAGAAGTGGCGTCCTGGAGAGATGCCCCCATCCCGGTGGTAGCCCTCATTCCCGAGTTCGATGATTTCTTGCCCCCGGATCCCGCGAGGGCTGGTTTCTCTCCCGCACCCAGCATCCAGTTGGTGATGGCTGAGGGCGCGAAGCACCTCTGGGTGGGCGAAACTCAGACCCGTTTCGTTTTGAACGAGATTACGAAGCGGCTGAATCCGCCTGCTGCTTCACTACCCGAGGCTTGGAGCGTTTAGACGCGGCAGCGGCCTTCTTGGGTGCAGGGGCATCGAGAACCGCGCCCACTATGCTGCGCAAGGACTCGACGTATTCGGCGATGGTGTCACGCTCAGACCGAAGTTCGATCAAACGGCGTTCGGCAGCCGCCACACGGGCGGTGGCTTCTTCGTCTGCAACGCGGATAATCTCGCGAGCTTTCTCTTCTGCCTCCGCCACCAGCTGAGCGGCCTCGGACTGTGCAGTGAGTTTGCCCGAGCGGTTGGCTTCCTCGATGGCAGCCGTAATCTTCTGGTGCTCAGTGCGCAGCGCTTTCAACCGGGACTTTGTCTCAGATAGTTGAGTCTCTGCTTCTTTGAGGAACCTGTTGTTGAGCTCCACAGCTTTCTGGTGAGCATCAAGAAGCTCGCGTTCCGCTTCAGCGCGGCGGGCGCTGAGCTCCGCATCGAGATCCACCCGCGCCTGCTCGGCGAGGTGGGCAAGTTTCTCCGCCTGCTTCTCGTTCTCGTGCTTCAGCTTGGCGGTGGTTTCGGCGACCTCGTGCTCAAGATTGGTTTTCGCGAGAGCGGCCTCTTCCTGGATTTTCTTCAGGGTGAGCTCGTGGCTTGCGCGCTCCGCTTGGACTTCTTTGGAAAGCTCTGACGCTTGCTCCCGAGCGACGTTGAGCTCGCGCTCAGCCACAACTTTCAGCTCTGAGATTTCGCGCTTTACTTCGGTGCGCATGGCTTCGGTTTCACGCTTGGCCGTCGCGCGCATCTTGGCTGCCTCGGTCGCGACTGCTCCACGAATCGCGGATGCCTCCTCGACGGCTTCGGTCGTGAGGCGCTGGGCCTCCTCGGTTGCGTCCTGAATAAGTTGCTCAGCCTTGGCCTGCGCACCCTCAAGTGTGTTGGCCGCACGGTTGGTGGCATCGGTGGTGACTCGCTCTGCTTCGCGTTCGGCGGACTCGACCAACGACTGAGCTTCCAGCTTTGCGGAGCTGATCATGCGCTCGGAGTCAATGTCAGCTTGACCGATGATGCGGGTGGATTGTTCCTCCGCGATGCGAAGCACTGCCTCTAGTCGGCTGCCGAGCCCTGAGTAGCTGGGGAGGAGGGATTCACCCGAGGAGGCTTCAACAGCGGCAACATGTTCCTTGAGAGAGCTCAGTTCATCGAGCAAGTTCCCACGGTCTTTGGAGGCCTGGATAAGTTCCGCGCGGAGATCATTAATGACCTCGTCCACCTCACTGCGCTTGTAACCGCGCAGTTCAGTGGTGAACTCTTGCTCCGTGTTTGCCATGCGAACGCTGTATCTCCCCGAAATGAAACCTGCTTAAGCCTCCCCGTAGTGTAGCTCTTGGGGGCTAGGTCAAACCAACCCGGTATCGGTTACCCTGGAGAGTCGCCCAGGGGCTCTGGGCCCCAATCGTTCGCGGGGAGAGGGAAACGAGTGCGCCTGATAGTTGCCATCGTTCTTCTTGCGGTGTCGACGGTGACACTGTCGATTGGTATTGCGCAACGCACTGTGTTTGATGCCCCCGAGACTATTGATCTCGCAGTGGATGTGGAGGCGAGGGCGCCGGCGACGATCATTCACGGCTCGGACCTCCTGGCATTCCCCGGTCGCCAGACCATCACCGTGGAAGGTGGCACGACCGGCCTGGCTCCCGCTGAGAGCGGCGAGGGTTTTGAGACGCGCAGCACTAATCGCGTATTCGTTGCCTACGGGCGCACCATTGATGTCATGGCGTGGCTCTCTCCGGCCCGTCATACCTTGCTGGGGGTCGACGCGGTGGGAAATACGTTGACCGCACTGCCTCGTTCGGGGGAGCTGTATCTTCCGGAACCGGCAGGTTCGGACCTCTGGTTTGCCGAGTATTCAGAGTCGGATTCCGTGTCGATATCGATCGCAGCCCCCGAGGACGTCACCGTGCTCATCATGAGCGATGGTGTGCTTCCCGCGCCCCAGAAGATCAGTGTGTCCTGGCCCGTGACCAACGAGGCTCCCTGGATTCTTGCCCTGATTGTTGTGGGCCTGCTCACCATGGTTGCCGGTTTTGCTGCCTTGATCTCGTCCTGGATCCACTGGCGTCGAACCAAGGGCCCGAGACGACGCAAGACCAAGCGCCCCAAAGCGCGATCACCCCGCGCTCCTCGCGTGAAGCGACCATCGTCGGTGCGACCACGCGGCAGGCGTGCGGCTGGGTTTGTAGCCATTCCCCTCGCGGGAGTGCTGGCGCTTGGCGCCTGTTCTCCGAGTGCACCAGCTCCGGTCGAGGAGTCCGACAGTCCGGTGAACACTCAATCGGTCGCGCCCTACCCAGCAGTCACAGAGTTGCAGTTCTCCAGAATCATGTCCCGGGTAGCGGATCAGATTCAGCTTGCTGACGAAGAACTCTCCGTCAATACCCTCGGAGCACGAGTGGAAGAGCCCACTCTGACGGCCCGGCGAGCGGCCTACATCATTCAGAGGGCAGACTCTGAGTCTGGTGCGGTGGTGCCGATTCCCTCCTCACCCATCCGGCTGGTGGTGCCCCAACAAACCACCACATGGCCCCGCAGCGTCTTTGGCATCATCCAGGATGAGGCAGACCTTGAGTCGCCATCGCTGGGTGTTGTCCTCAAACAGGTAGACCCGCGCTCACCGTATGAGCTCACCTATGCCGTGGTGTTGAACCCCCAGGTTCAGCTGCCAGATTTACCCTCTGCTTCCTTGGGCGCGCCTAAATTGTCGGCGGAGAGCAAACTCACCAGGATTTCACCCCGTGAGGTTATCGAGCACTACGCCGATGTGCTCCGCAACGGTCCCAGCAGTCCCCACTCCAGGGAATTCGCGCTCGCGAACGACCCTCTCTACGCTCAGGCGGGTCCAGACGCAGAAGCATTGCGTCAAGAATCCTTTGGTGAAACCGTCCAGGTGACGTGGGAGTCCATTCCCGGTGAGAGCGAAGTGGTGGCCTTTTCCACCGCAGACTCTGGAGCGATCGTCATGGGAACCATCATCGAGCGAGAATTGGTGGAGCCAGTGCAATCGGGAGCAGCGGTCAATCCCAGCATCGCCGTGCGAGCGTTGACGTCGTTGTCGCAATCCACTGAAGGATTCGATGTTCAGTCCCAACTGCAAATACTCTGGTACGTGCCCCCGGTGGGATCTCAGGACGCCATAAGGGTTCTCGGTTTCACCTACAGTCTGATTGGTGCCAAGGAGGTAGGCAGTGAGTGATCCGAGGCTTGGTCCCGCACTCGCGGGCGCCGTCGATCTTTCGGGGCTGGTGAAAAAGAACCAGGCGCCCCCTCCACCCTCTGGTGCGGCTGCACAAAATTCACTCGTGCGGGACGTGGACGACCGCAGTGTTGCGGAACTGGTGGAGCTCTCGAAGACTGTTCCCGTCATTCTCGAGGTCTATGGCGGTGAGGTCACCCCCGTCCTCGGTCCCATTATTGAGAGCTACCAGGGTCGTTTTGTTCTGGGAACGGTTCGAGGCGAATCAGCGCCCGAGCTCGTTCGGGCTCTCCAGGTGGAGGGAATCCCCACCGTTCTCGCTCTTATCGCAGGACAACCCGTTCCGCTGTTCAAAGGCATCCCCTCGGAACCGGAAGTGCGGGCAATCCTCGACCAGGTGCTTGGCTTTGCCCAAGAAAATGGAGTTACCGGTCAGGTTGATCCTGCCCTCACCGATGACTCAGACAGTGCGGACATGGAAGCGCCCTTGCCGCCACTGCACCAAGAAGCTTTCGATGCGCTCTCGCGCAACGACATACCGGCAGCGAAAGCCGCGTATCAGAAGGCTCTCGCTGAGGCGCCCGCGGACACTGAAGCCGCGGCCGGACTTGCTCAAGTTGAGCTCCTCGAGCGTGTGTACGCGCTGGATGCTGATGCGACGAGGCGCAATGCCGCGGATCACCCTGAGAATGTTGACCACGCACTCGTGGTGGCGGACCTAGACGTCTCCGGCGGGCACACTGAGGACGCTTTTGTCAGACTCTTGGGGATTTTTTCCACCGCCAGCGAGGATGACAGGGAGCGCATTCGTGAGCGCTTGCTGACCTACTTCACGCTTGTTGGTCAGGCTGCCCCCGAGGTGAAGAAGGCGCGCACTCAGCTTGCGTCCCTGATGTTTTAGGCCGCAATGGGCGTCTATCTCGACTACCAAGCGACCAGCCCCATGCCCGACTCTGTTCGGGAGATTTATGTTGAGGCGCTCGCAGGAGTAGGAAACCCATCCTCCATTCACCAAGCCGGTCAACGCCAGCGCGCCATTCTTGAGGACGCGAAAGACCGCATTGCTCGGATTTTGGGCTGCGAGCCCATCGAAATAATCCTGACCTCCGGTGGTACCGAGGCGATTAACACCGCTCTGAAGGGTGCGGTGTGGGCGTGGCAAGCCGAGCGGGGACCAGACGCGCCGACCACGATTGTCTCCACACGAGCCGAGCATCACGCCACTCTGGACGCGCTGGCGTGGTTGGAATCCTCTGAGGGCACTGAGATTGCATGGGTTCCGGTGGATGGCGACGCCGTGCTCGATACCGATTCTCTGGAGGTCATCCTTGCCGATCACCCCGCCACCATGGTGACCACCCTTCTGGCCAACAACGAGGTGGGGTCCCTTCAACCTGTCGAGGAGATCGCCAGGTTGTCCCGGGAGGCCGGAGTCCCGGTCCATGTCGATGCGATCGCAGCGCTGGGATACATCCCGGTGAATTTTTCTGAGCTGGGTGTCACCGCGATGAGTGTGTCCGCACACAAAGTAGGCGGTCCAGTCGGAGTGGGGGCCCTGGTGCTCTCCCGGCATGCGCCCGAACTCAGTGCGCTTGTGCACGGAGGTGATCAACAGCGCGGTAGGTCCGGAACCCTTGACACCGCCGGTGTTGTCGCCTTTGCCGCAGCACTCGAGTTGCGGGATCAGCTACGCCTGGAGCATGCGGAGGGATTGCGCTCCCTGCGGGATTCTCTGCGAACCCAGCTGAGCACTGCTGTGCCAGAGATCGTGATCCGGGGCTCGTTCGATGCTCGCTTGCCCGGAAATCTCCACATCACAGTGCCCGGATGTGAGGGAGATGTGCTGCTGTACCTCCTGGACCAACACGGTATTCAGGTTTCCACGGGCTCTGCCTGTCAGGCCGGTGTTCCCGAGGCCTCCCACGTTCTCGTGGCCATGGGTCTGCCCGAGGACACCGCCCGCGGGGCGCTTCGCTTTAGCCTCGGGTATCACACGACCGCCCGGGATATCGAGGCTGTCGTGTCGGTGTTCGCGGGAGTGGTGGAGCAGGCCCGCCAGGCCGGGATGGCATCGGGCCACTCACGTAGCAGCATCTGAGCGTCCTCGAAGTGCCAGTGCCTACACTGGTGGGCGTGAAAGTTTTGGCAGCGATGAGCGGTGGCGTGGACAGCGCCGTCGCGGCGGCGCGCGCAGTGGAGGCGGGCCACGAGGTCATTGGTGTTCACCTGGCACTGTCTCGTATGCCCGGAACCCTGCGAACGGGATCCCGAGGGTGCTGCACCATCGAGGATTCGATGGATGCCAGGCGCGTTGCCGACATGCTGGGCATCCCGTTCTATGTCTGGGATTTCTCGGAGCGCTTCGCGCAGGATGTCGTCCAAGACTTCATCGATGAGTATTCGGAGGGTCGAACCCCCAACCCCTGCATGCGGTGCAATCAGCACATCAAGTTTCAGGCTGTGTTGGAGCGTGGTCTAGCTCTGGGTTTTGATGCGATTGCGACAGGCCATTACGCCTCCGTCGTAGAGGGCCCCCACGGAAAAGAGCTGCACCGAGCAGCAACGTGGGCCAAGGATCAGTCCTACGTACTGGGTGTTCTCACGACAGAGCAGCTCGAGCATTGCTATTTTCCGCTCGCCACAACCCCCTCCAAAGATGAGGTGCGGGCTGAGGCAGCGGAGCGCGGCTTCATTGTTGCCAACAAGCCCGACAGCCACGACATTTGCTTTATCCCTGATGGGGACACCCGCGGGTGGCTCGCCGAGCGGGTGGGCGAAAAGGAGGGGCCAGTTCTGACCTCTGAGGGCGAGGTCGTGGGATCCCATCAGGGCGCTCACGCTTACACCGTGGGCCAGAGAAAAGGTCTTCAGCTGGGGTATCCAGCGCCGGATGGCAAGCCGCGCTATGTCTTGGAAGTGCGACCGAAAACCAACGAGGTGATCGTCGGCCCCAAAGAAGCTCTCGCGATTAGCGAGTTGGCCGGTTCGATGATGAGCTTCGCGGGGGCGGATCCGGTGCGCTCGGGACTTGCGGAAGACGCTAGTGGCGAGCACGGTTTTGGGTGTGAGTCGTTCGCCTGCCACGTTCAGGTGCGAGCGCACGCTGACCCTGTTCCTGCCAGTGCACGAGTGGAGGCAGGGGAGCTGATTGTGAGTCTCCACGAACCACTTCTTGGTGTGGCGCCAGGGCAGAGCGCTGTTATCTATGTCGGCACACGGGTTCTTGGCCAGTGCACCATTGATCGCACGGTCAGCGCTCTCCAGGAGACCGCTCGTGTCTGAGGCCTCGCGCCGACGGATCATCATCCTGGGTTCTACCGGGTCGATCGGAACTCAAGCTCTTGATGTGATCCATCGAAACCCCGATCGATTTGATGTCGTGGGGTTGGCTGCGGGCTCCAACCGCGACCTCGCCTACCAACAAGCAGATCAGCTGGGACTCGGTCACGACCGGGTCGTGTTCGGCGCTGAGGATGCGACTTCCCTGGTGCGGGAGGTGAGCTGCGATGTCGTGCTGAACGGGATTACGGGCTCCGTGGGATTGCTCCCCACACTTGCCGCCCTGGAGAGCGGCGCCACCCTGGCTTTAGCCAACAAAGAGAGCCTGATCGTCGGTGGTGAGCTGGTCTTGGACGCGAAGGTGCGAGACGACCAGATTGTCCCCGTGGATTCAGAGCATTCGGCGCTGGCCCAGGCTCTGATGGCGGGAGCGCATTCTGAAGTGGCAAAGCTGATTGTGACGGCTAGTGGCGGACCGCTTCGAGGTCGAAGCGCTAACTCTCTAGCGAGTGTGACTCCAGCGGAAGCGCTCGCGCACCCCACCTGGGATATGGGGCTTGTCGTGACCACCAACTCCGCCACTTTGGTCAACAAGGGGCTCGAGGTCATCGAAGCTCACCTGCTTTTCGGGATCCCCTTTGATCAGATTGAGGTGACCGTCCACCCGCAATCGGTCGTGCACTCCCTTGTCGAATTCCACGATGGTTCTACCCTCGCCCAGGCGTCACCTCCCGATATGAGATTGCCCATCGCGTGGGGCCTCTCCTGGCCGGACCGAATACCGGGTGTGATGCCGGGAATCGATTGGTCGCAGTCACATACGTGGACCTTTGAACCTCTGGATGAGAGTGCTTTCCCCGCAGTCTCCATTGCGAAGGCCGCAGGGGAGCGCGGGGGGACCTTTCCGGCTGTGTTCAACGCGGCGAACGAGCAGGCGGTGTATGCGTTCCACCGGGGCGACATATCTCTCCCCACCATCATCGAGGTCATCTCTCACGCGCTCGAGCACCATGACTCCGGCGAGATGTCGGTCGAGGCAGTACTCGAGGCCGAGCGGGTAGCGCGGGAACGCGCTGACCAGTTCATTGCCGCCCAGGGTTCCTAAAGCTTTCTCGGGCGCTGCGTCAGGGGGCTCCAATAGAGTGTGCGCGTGGACACCGTAATCCTCTTCATCGTGGGCGTCCTGGTGATTGCCCTGGGACTTCTGGTCTCTATTGCTTTGCATGAGTGGGGGCACTACTACCCCGCCAAGAAATTTGGCGTCTATATTTCTCAGTTCATGATTGGGTTCGGGCCGACCCTTTTTTCGAGAACCAAGGGTGACACCGAGTACGGGATCAAAGCGATTCCGCTCGGCGGTTACGTCGCGATGGCCGGTATGTATGCGCCTAGCGAACCTGGGGGGAAGCCTGAAGCGTCCACCACAGGATTCTTTGATCAGGTTGTCGGAGATTCGGCGGCCCCGCAGACAGCTACGGAGCTCGACATCGACACCCGCAGTTTTTATCGACTGCCGCTGCATCGACGAATCATCATCATGCTCGGCGGACCGGTTATGAACTTACTCATCGCGATCGTCCTCTACGCCGTTGTACTGATGGGGTTCGGGGTTCCCTCCCTGTCCTTGACAGTCGGTTCCGTCTCAGAGTGTGTCGTGCCCGCCACCGAATTACGCAGTGAGTGTCTGCCCGAGGATCCCGCCGCACCTGGTGCCGCCGCGGGAATACTCCCCGGGGATCGAATCCTCAGCGTCGCTGGCGAGCCCGTTGATGAGTGGTTCCGCGTCACCGAAATCATCCGAACCTCGCCCGGTCGACCCGTCGCTGTCGTGGTCGATCGTGGAGGCGAGGACGTGCAGCTGAGCGTTACGCCGCTGTTGAGCGAGCGCTACGCCTTTGATGAGTCCGGGGAGATTCTCGTCGATGAGGCCGGAAACCCGGTCGTGGAATACGTCGGATTTGTTGGTATTGGCTCGTCGTTTGTGAACCAGCGCCAGAGTGTGACCACCGTTCTTCCCGCTGTGTGGGACAACGTGGTCGGCGTCGTTCGCATCATTGTCACGTTGCCAGAGCGACTCGTGGACGTCGCCCAAGCGGCGTTTGGGGCACAGGAGCGGGATCCGAACGGACCTCTCAGTGTGGTGGGGGTCGGGCGTATTGCCGGGGAGATAGCCTCGGTCGATTCACTTGCCGTGCACGATCGATTGTCGAGTCTCATTGGCATTCTTGCTTCGCTGAATGTTGCCCTGTTCGTGTTCAACCTCATTCCGCTGTTGCCCCTCGATGGTGGCCATGTCGCGGTGGGGCTTTATGAGGGAGCAAAACGTCGGGTCTATCGGGCGCTCGGAAAGAGTGATCCGGGACCGGTGAATGCGAGCAAGCTCATTCCCGTCACACTCGTTGTTGTCGGCATTTTGGGAAGCATGAGTTTGCTGTTGATGTATGCCGACATCGTGAATCCGATCCGACTCTTTGGCTAGGACTCGCGCCTGGCACCTGTGAGCCGTGGTTCAGATTCACGCCTTAAGCTAGGGGAGCACGCCCGAGGTGTTCTCGAGCTGTTCATCACGGAAGGATGGGGTGAGAGTGCCAGCAGTTAACCTGGGATTACCCAAAGTCCCGGAAACCCTCAGCCCTCGTCGTAAGACCCGACAAATCAAAGTCGGGAAGGTGATGGTCGGAAGTGAGCACCAGGTCAGCGTGCAGTCGATGACGACCACTCAGACCACCGACATCAACGGAACACTCCAGCAGATTGCTGAACTCACCGCCACAGGCTGTGACATTGTGCGTGTGGCTGTTCCTACCGGGGATGACGCGGACGCTCTCCCGATCATTGCGAAGAAGAGCCAGATTCCCGTTATCGCGGACATTCACTTCCAGCCCAAGTATGTTTTCCAGGCCATCGATGCTGGTTGCGCTGCGGTGCGCGTGAACCCCGGCAACATCAAGAAGTTTGATGACCGAGTCGGCGAGATTGCTAAGGCCGCCAAAGACGCAGGTGTGAGCCTTCGCATCGGGGTGAACGCGGGATCGTTGGATCCTCGTTTGTTGGAGAAGTATGGCAAGCCGACGGCAGAAGCCCTCGTGGAGAGTGCCGTGTGGGAGGCGAGTCTCTTTGAGGAGCACGACTTCCACGATTTCAAGATTTCGGTCAAGCACAACGACCCCATCGTGATGGTGAAGGCCTACCGTCAGCTCGCCGAACGGGGGGACTGGCCGTTGCACCTGGGCGTTACCGAAGCGGGACCCGCTTTTCAGGGAACGATAAAGTCCTCAGTCGCCTTTGGGATTCTCCTCGGCGAGGGCATCGGTGACACCATTCGCGTGTCGCTCTCCGCTCCTCCCGCCGAAGAGGTCAAGGTGGGGCTCAAGATCCTCGAGTCTTTGAACCTTCGTGAACGCAAGCTTGAGATTGTGTCCTGCCCCAGTTGTGGTCGGGCTCAGGTTGATGTCTACACGCTCGCAGAAGACGTCACCAAGGGTCTCGAAGGTATGACCGTTCCGCTGCGCGTTGCCGTCATGGGGTGTGTGGTGAATGGACCGGGTGAAGCCAGGGAAGCTGACCTGGGTGTTGCCAGCGGTAACGGCAAGGGCCAGATCTTTGTGAAGGGCGAAGTCATCAAGACGGTTCCTGAGTCTGAAATCGTCCAGACGCTAATTGAGGAAGCCAACCGTCTAGCGGCCGAAATGCCTGACGCCCCGCAGGGCTCACCCGAGGTCGTCACGGTCTAAGCCCGGGTAGTCTGTTCGGGTGCCCACACTTCTCTCCCAGCTCTTCGTCCGAACGCTCCGTGAAGACCCCAGTGATGCGGACGTTGCCAGCCATAAATGGCTGGTGAGGGCCGGATATATCCGTCGGCAGGCACCTGGCATCTTTGCCTGGCTACCGCTCGGTCTTCGGGTTCGACAGAATGTCGAGCGCATTGTTCACGAGGAGATGCAGGCCGCAGGAGCGCAACACGTGCACTTCCCTGCACTTTTGCCTAAGGAGCCCTATGAAGCCACGGGACGCTGGGATGAGTATGGCGATGGAATTTTTCGTCTCAAGGATCGCAAAGGCGCTGACTATCTTCTAGCGCCGACCCACGAGGAAGTATTCACCCTGACGGTCAAAGACCTCTACTCGAGTTACAAAGACCTGCCCTTGATGATTTACCAAATCCAGGACAAGTACCGGGATGAGGCCAGGCCACGGGCTGGCCTGTTGCGCGGGCGCGAGTTTTCCATGAAAGATGCCTACTCGTTCGATTACACCGATGAGGGTTTGGAAAAGTCCTACCAGGCGCAGCGCGACGCCTATGAGCGGATTTTCCAGCGCCTAGGGCTCGAGTATGTGATTGTCCAGGCTGACGCGGGTGCGATGGGGGGCTCTCGCAGTGAAGAGTTCCTCCACCCCACCGAGGTGGGGGAGGACACTTTTGTTCGCACCGATGGAGGCTATGCGGCCAACGTTGAGGCCTATCGGGTAACACCGCCGCCTCCACTTCCCTATGACCAGACTCCTGCTCCGGTGGTGTTCGATTCACCTAATACGCCCACCATTGACACTCTGGTCGCATTGGCTAACGAGCGGCACCCTCGAGGGGGAGCCCCCTGGGAGGCTGCTGACACGCTCAAGAACGTTGTGCTGAAACTCATCCAGCCAGATGGCTCGTCAGAACTGGTAATTGTCGGCATTCCCGGTGACCGGGACGTTGACATGAAGCGCGCGGAAGCATTCTTTGGCCCCGCACTCGTCGAACAAGCCGAGGACGCTGACTTCCTCAAGCACCCGTCTCTCGTGAAGGGATACATCGGTCCGTGGTCTGAGACAGGGCCCGCCCTGGGGGAGACATCGACCAGTGGTATTCGTTTCCTGGTGGATCCCCGGGTGGTGGAGGGGACCAGCTGGGTTACCGGAGCAAACGTTCACGAAAAGCATGTCTTCAATCTGGTGTGTGGGCGAGACTTCACACCCGATGGAGTGGCCGATATCGCTTCCGTTCGCGAAGGAGATGAAGCCCCCGATGGTTCAGGGCCCCTCAAAGCAGCCCGGGGCATGGAGATTGGGCACGTTTTCCAATTAGGTCGGAAATATGCCGAAGCGTTGGGTCTCCAGGTCTTGGATGAGAACGGGTCGCTCGTGACCGTCACGATGGGTTCTTATGGCATCGGGGTGACTCGTTTGGTTGCCGTCCTCGCTGAGGCGAACCACGATGACAAAGGATTGATCTGGCCCGAAGCCGTGGCGCCTTTTGATGTGCACATCGTGGCGGCCGGAAAAGACGAAGCGATTTTCGACGTGGCGGCCGGACTAGCGTCAACGCTCGAGGGCGCGGGGCTCGACGTTCTCTATGACGATCGCCCCAAGCTTTCCCCCGGGGTGAAGTTTGCTGATGCGGAAATCTTGGGCGTTCCCCACATTGTGATTGTGGGTCGGGGTGCTGCCGAGGGAATTGTCGAGTATTGGGATCGACGCAGTGGTGAGCGCACCGAGATGCCGCTCGCTGAGGTGCCAGGAGTGCTCGACCTCCAAGGCTAAGTAGCCGAAACGTCACCCCACTTGTACTCTGGTGGGACGGACACGATATGTCGCGTCCACAATCGAATAGGAGGGCCTCTCATGGATATTGATCTGAGTGTGCTCAAGCTCATGGAGTCCGAGCGTGAAATCCCGTTTGATGAGCTCGTCATCATCATCGAGCAAGCAATTCTCACCGCCTATGAAAAGCACCTAGGTATTGCTGACTACCGCGGTCAGCGCGCTGAGCCAGATGCTCCCAGGGCCCGTGTTGAGCTCGATCGCAAGACCGGTCACGTCACTGTTTTCACCCCGATCCTCAACGAGGAAGGGGAGAAGGTCGGCGAAGAGGTCGACAGTCCCGAAGACTTTGGTCGTATCGCCGCTCATGCCGCGAAACAGGTGATCAACCAGCGCCTTCGCGACATCGGCGATGACCGAATCCTCGGCGAATACCGCGGGAAAGACGGCGACATTGTGTCGGGAATCGTCCAGCAGGGCCCAAACCCCCGCATGATTCACATCAACTTGGGTGAAGTGGAAGCGATCTTGCCTCCTGAGGAGCAGGTCCCTGGAGAAACTTACGAGCACGGATCCCGCCTACGGGTTTATGTCACCAAAGTAGAAAAGGGCACGAAGGGTCCTTCCATCACGGTGAGCCGGACTCACCCCGGTTTGGTGCGAAAGCTCTTCGCCATGGAGGTTCCTGAAATCCACCAAGGGCTCGTCGATATTGCCTCGATTGCCCGCGAAGCAGGTCACCGCACCAAGATCGCGGTGAAAGCCATGGAGCCAGGCATCAACGCCAAGGGCGCGTGCATTGGAGAGCTGGGGCAACGCGTTCGGGCTGTCCAGGCGGAGCTGGGTGAAGAAAAAATCGACATCGTTGATTTTTCTGAGGACATTGCCCAGTTCGTGGCCAATGCGCTCTCTCCGGCAAAGGTGTCGAGCGCCTTTGTCCTGGATGAGGCCGCGAAACAGGTCCGAGCGCTCGTTCCCGACTATCAGCTCTCGCTGGCTATCGGAAAAGAAGGCCAAAACGCACGGCTTGCCGCGAAATTGACGGGGGCAAAGATTGATATTCAGCCCGATTCCGTCATGGATTCTTAGCCCTCACCACGCTGGGGCGTGCTGGAGACGCTAGAGGGGACTAGAATGGGAGTTTCCAGGCGGTGCCTGGGTTGTCACGAGTCAGACAGCACAGAAGATCTTCTGCGGTGTGTGGTGCGAGATAACCGGGTCGTCGTGGATGAGAAAGAAAGAGAACCTGGTCGAGGTGCGTGGGTGCATCGGAACCAGGAGTGTCTCTCTCGCTCTCTTCAACGGCGGGCATGGAGCAGGGCTCTCAAAAGCGGAGCCTCGCTGGATTGCTCTGCATTGGATAACCTCAGTAGGTCACCCGACCTCGCTAAGACAAGGCTGAATGGCTAATGGAATCCTCATGAGTGGCTCGAAATGAGCCTCGTTTGTAGGTAGAGGCACGCCCTGGCTGGGTGTGCCCAGACAGGAGAATTGTGGCTGCAAAAGCTCGCGTGCACGAAATTGCCGCGGAATTGGGTATCGACTCAAAACGCACCTTGGAGAAGCTGAAGGAAATCGGCGAGTTCGTCAAGGGACCTTCGTCGACGGTGGAACCTCCCGTGGTGCGCAAGCTCAAAGCTGCGTTCGCCAAAGAAGGCATCGTTCCCGTTCCTGTAGAAGAGAAGCCTGAACCCAAGCCCGCTGCCAAGCCAGCACCGGCCCCAACCCCTGAAGCGTCTCCAGAAAGCCCAGCCCAGGAGAGCTCAGCCCCTGAGGCTCCAGCGCCGGCCGCGGAGAGCCCTTCAGCGCCTCCCGCAACAAAGCCTTCATCAAGCGGTATTCCTCGTCCTGGAAACAACCCCTTTGCCTCGTCACAGGGAATGGCTCGTCCCGGTATTCCTCGTCCTGGAAACAATCCTTTTGCCTCAGCGCAAGGAATGGGACGTTCCGCTCCTGGCCGTCCAGGGCAGGGTGCAACGCCTCGTCGTCCGCTTGATCGTGAAGGTGGGGCTAGGCCTCCCTTCCAGGGCCGCACTGGTAGTCCCGGTGGTCGCCCCGGTGGTCCCGGTTTCGGTGGCCCCGGTGGAGGCGCCCCTGGTGGCGGTCCCGGAGCTCGCCCAGGTGGCGGTCGTCCCGGTGCTGGAGGACGTGGTCGCGGACCCGGTGGTGGAACCGCAGGAGCGTTCGGTCGTGGTGGCGGGAAGAGCAAGTCTCGCAAGTCAAAGCGGACGAAGCGTCAAGAATTTGAAATGCGGGAAGCCCCGAGCTTAGGCGGCGTCACTATCCCCCGTGGGGATGGCTCCACCATCATTCGTTTGCGTCAAGGCGCTTCAATGAGCGATTTTGCCGACAAGATTGAGAACTTGACCGGCTTCCCCGTTCCTCCAGGGAACCTGGTGACGGTTCTCTTCCAGTTGGGGGAAATGGCGACCGCCACCGAGTCCCTCGATGCCGCGACGTTTGAGGTGTTGGGCGCAGAGCTGGGGTACAAGGTTCAGATCGTCTCGCCAGAAGACGAAGACAAAGAGCTCCTGGAGAGCTTTGATATCGACCTGGATGAGGAAGAAAACGAAGAAGACCTCGTCATCCGACCCCCTGTCGTCACCGTTATGGGTCACGTTGACCACGGTAAGACGAAGCTTTTGGACGCTATCCGGAGCGCGAATGTTGTCGCCGGTGAAGCGGGTGGAATTACCCAGCACATCGGTGCATACCAAGTCTGGACTGAGCACGAAGGTATCGAGCGGGCTATCACCTTCATCGATACACCTGGTCACGAGGCGTTTACCGCTATGCGTGCCCGTGGTGCTCAGGTAACTGACATCGCCATTCTCGTTGTCGCTGCAGATGATGGAATCATGCCTCAGACCATTGAGGCCTTGAACCACGCTCAAGCAGCGAACGTTCCGATTGTCGTGGCCATCAACAAGATGGATGCCCCAGGCGCCAAAGCGGACAAAGTCCTGCAACAACTCACCGAGTTTGGGCTTGTTGCCGAGGAATACGGCGGAGACACCCAGGCGGTCAAGGTCTCAGCGCTCAAGGGCGAGGGAATCACGGAGCTGCTCGATGCTGTATTGCTGACCGCGGATGCTGGATTGGACCTTCGGGCCAACCCGAATCGCACCGCGCGTGGTGTGGCGATTGAAGCCCGTCTGGACAAGGGACGCGGTGCTGTCGCTACGGTCTTGATCGAATCTGGAACGCTCCGAGTGGGAGAAGCCATCGTGGCGGGAACCGCGTACGGTCGCGTGCGCGCCATGATTGATGAGAACGGAGAATCGGTCGAAGAGGCCTACCCCTCACGACCCGTTGCTGTTCAAGGTCTCTCGAGCGTTCCGCGCGCGGGTGACACGTTCATCGTCACGGACGATGACCGCACTGCCCGCCAGATCGCTGAGAAGCGTGAAGCAGCGGAGCGTAACGCTCAGCTAGCTAAGGCACGCAAGCGCATCAGCCTCGAGGACTTCACCAAGGCTCTCGAGGATGGCAAGATCGAAGCCCTTAACCTCATCCTCAAGGGTGATGTCTCGGGTGCAGTGGAAGCCCTGGAAGAGTCGCTGCTCAAGATTGAGGTGGATGATTCCGTTCAGTTGCGCATCATTCACCGCGGTGTGGGTGCGATTACCGAGAGCGATGTCAACCTGGCGACCATCGACAATGCCATCATCGTGGGATTCAACGTCCGACCCGACTCCAAGGCGCGAGAGCGTGCTCAGCGAGAAGGTGTCGACGTTCGGTTCTACTCCGTCATCTACAACGCTCTGGAAGAGATTGAGAGCTCCCTCAAGGGAATGCTCAAGCCCGAGTTCGAAGAGGTTCAGTCCGGTGTTGCCGAGGTTCGCGAAGTGTTCAAGTCTTCCAAGGCTGGAACCATTGCCGGATGTATCGTTCGCTCGGGAACCATCACGAGGAACGCGAAAGCCCGTGTTATTCGCGATGGTGTGGTCCTCGCAGACAACCTGACCATCGAGTCCCTGCGACGCTTCAAGGACGATGTCACCGAGGTCAAGACTGACTTCGAATGTGGTATCGGACTAGGCAAGCTCAAGGACATCCAGATCGGTGACGAGATTGAAACCATCGAGATGAAAGAAAAGCTCCGTGAGTAGTAACTCGCCCCGCGCTCGGAAGATGGCGGACTTGATCCGTCAGATTCTGGCTGAGCGCCTCCAAAAGGGCTTGCGCGATCCTCGAATGGGGTATGTCACCATCACCGATGTTCATGTGACCGGCGACTTGCAGCACGCTTCCGTGTTTTACACGGTGCTGGGGGATGACACCGAGCGCGCTGACACTCACGCAGCTCTGAAAGCTGCGACCGGTATGTTGCGCACCGAAGTCGGGAAGAACATTACGGCGAGGCTTACCCCCTCTCTGGAGTTTGTGCCCGATGGTATTCCGGAGAACGCCGCGGCGATTGAAAGTCTGTTGCAGGAAGCGCGTGAGCGCGACGCGGAGATTGAGCGCCAGAAGGCCACCGCACAATACGCTGGCGATGAGGACCCCTACAAGGTCCCCAAGTCAGCCGAGTAGTCACACGACGCGAAGGAGCACCGTATGTCCATGGAGCGCGACGATCCCCGTCAGTACCACATTGCCCTTGCTGAGGGCGATGTGGGACGTTACGTATTCCTCCCCGGTGATCCGGGCCGGTGTGAGCTGATTGCCTCCTACTTTGACGACCCCCAGAAAGTCGCATCTCACCGTGAATATGAGACCTGGACTGGCTATTTGGAGGGCGAAAAAGTCTCGGTGACCTCCACCGGTATTGGTGGCCCTTCCGCCGCCATCGCGCTTGAAGAGCTCGTTGCTATTGGCTCTGACACGTTTGTCCGCGTGGGGACATCGGGTTCCATGCAGGAGCACATCAAGCCGGGCGATATTGCCATTGTGTCCGCGGCTATCCGCGACGAGGGAACGAGCCTGCACTATCTCCCCATCGAGTTCCCTGCGGTGGCTGATGTTGAGCTCACGCAAGCCCTTTCCGACGCTGCGCGGGGGATGGCCAAAACCGTGCATGTTGGTGTCTCGCAGTCCAAAGATTCCTTCTATGGGCAGCACTCTCCCGAGCGCATGCCCGTCGCTAGTCGACTCGCGGAGCGCTGGACAGCGTGGATGGGCGGAGGAGCAATTTGCTCCGAGATGGAAGCTGCGTCGCTCTACATCGTGGCGTCAGTGCTGCGTGTTCGCGCAAGCGGACTGATGATGGTGATGGGTCACCCCGATCAGTCTCCGATGAGCCCCGAAGAGTGGGATGCCTCGAAGGTTGAGCACCTGCTTCCGGTGGCGATTGAGGGAATGCGCGAGATTATTCGCCGGGACAAGGCGTCTAAGTAGCCAGACGAAGAGCACCTTCGTCTCGCGTTGCGAGCCCATCGGCAACGAGGGACTCTAGCGCGCGCCGAAGCTGAACCTCATCGTGCCAAAGAGTGAGCAAGAAGTCCTCCGGCACAGGAATATCGCTATGGCGAAGCTCGCGCAGGATTATTCCTCTCACTTGTCGATCACTTCCTTCGAACTTCCCTTGTTTGGGCCCTGTGGCACCGAGATATTCCGGGTAGCCAGACCTGCGCCATGCGCAGGAGGACTGCAAAGGGCATTCCTCGCATCGAGGGCTCCTCGCAGTACAGACCACTGCGCCGAGCTCCATGATCGCTTTTGCGGCTTGCACTTGAGCCGGGGGCTTCTCGGGTTCCAGAACGGCCCAGAGAGCAGTCCGATCTCCGGTTATTCGAGGCGGCCCAGCCTCACCCTGACCCTGGACAACTCGAGCCATAACCCGTCGCACGTTGGTATCAACGACGGGCTCGGGAACCCCAAAGGCGAAAGTTCGAATCGCTCGGGCGGTGTAATCACCAATTCCCGGAAGGCCGAGCAAAACATCGAGATCAGAGGGGACCTCACCGCCGTGCTCAGATGTTATCTGGCAAGCTGCCTGGTGCAGACGGAGCGCTCGCCGCGGGTAGCCGAGACGCCCCCAGGCAATGACGGCGTCCGCCCGGGACGAGCTCGCGAGGTCGGTCGGGGTTGGCCAGCGCTCCATCCATTGATGCCATACAGGCTCAACCCGCGCCACCGGTGTTTGTTGAAGCATGACCTCTGAAACCATGACACCCCACGGTGAGCAGCTCTGCTCACGCCAGGGCAGCGGACGCTGATGCCGCGCAAACCACTGGTTCAGAGTCGCAATATCCACGGTGCCACGGTATAGCCATCAACTGGTGTTTCCCAGACGAGGGACATACTCTGTCCGCATGAAGGTCTTAGTCACGGGCGCCACCGGGTACGTCGGTGGTCGCCTTGTGCCCAAACTCCTGGAACAGGGGTATTCAGTTCGTGTTCTGGCACGTGAGCCCCACCGACTTGATGGCGTCCCGTGGCACGACGATGTTGAGATCATCCAAGGTGACCTTCAGGTGCGATCCGACGTTGCTCGAGCGGTTTCCGCGGTCGACGTCGTCTACTATCTCGTTCACTCGATGTCGAGTGCGGGTGACTTTGAAGTGATTGAGCGCCGAGTGGCGACCCTGGTTGCCGAGGAGGCTAAGTCTGCTCAGGTGAAGCGCATCGTCTACCTCGGAGGTCTCCACCCGAAAGGGAAACTATCGCGGCACCTCGGTTCGAGAAAAGAAGTCGGGGAAATTCTGCTCGCCTCGGGGGTCCCCACCATTGCGCTTCAGGCCGGAGTCATCATTGGGTCTGGCTCTGCAAGCTTTGAGATGATCCGGCATCTCACGGAAATACTCCCGGCCATGCCTGCCCCAAAATGGGTGCGCAACAAGATTCAACCCATCGCTATCCGGGATGTGCTGCACTATCTGGTGAAGTCGGCAGAGCTTCCTCCTGAGATCAATCGAGCCCTCGATATTGGCGGGCCCGACGTGTTCCGCTATTTCGAGCTCATGAACGGGTACGCCAAGGAAGCAGGCCTGAAAGAGCGGCTGATTCTTGCGCTCCCCGTGCTCTCTCCCTGGTTGGCGTCACAGTGGGTCAATCTGGTGACCCCCATTCCCAGGAGTCTTGCTGTCCCGATTATTGAGTCTCTGTTGCACGATGCGGTGATGAAGAACCACGACATCGACGACGTCATTCCCCCACCCGCAGAGGGCTTAACCGGTTTTCGCCGATCCGTTGAACTTGCCCTGGTGCGGATGCGCTCAGGAGAGGTGGAAACCTCGTGGAGAAACACGGAAGTCATCGGAGCGCCCTCAGACCCTCTACCGAGCGACCCAGAGTGGGCCGGTCACACGGTCTACACCGACTCGCGCGAGGTGACTGTGGCTGCTCCCTCCGATGAGCTTTGGAAAGTAGTGGAAAGTATCGGAGGAGACAACGGGTGGTATTCCCTTCCGGTGGCGTGGGCAGCGAGGGGCCTTCTCGACAAACTCGTCGGAGGGGTGGGCCTTCGTCGGGGACGACGCGACCCCAACAAGCTCGTCACCGGGGATGCTCTCGATTTTTGGCGGGTCGAAAAGATTGAGCGTGGCACGTTCTTGCGTCTGAGAGCCGAAATGAAACTTCCTGGCCTTGCCTGGTTGGAGTTCACCGTGACACCGGTGAGCGAAGACCACAGCACATTGAGCCAGCGCGCAATCTTTTTCCCTCAGGGGCTCGGGGGTCGGTTGTATTGGTTTGCTGTGACACCACTGCATGGAATTGTTTTCGCAGGAATGGCCAGGTCCATGGGCAAAGCTGCGGAACAGCATTTCGCTGACCGGGTATCGGTTACGGCCTCATAGGCGTTACACTGAAAGGGCACCTCGATCACTGAAACGGTTCACGTTCAGGTCTGATTGTTTGTGTCGGCCTCGCATCACGGGCGAGGCAATGTGTGGTCACGGTGACAAGGTCTTCGTTTTTCACACATCCCTAGGTTGTCTCAAGGAGAAGAATGGCCCAGACAGGCCCCTCGCGCACCCGGTCGCGCCCACAGGGCGCTAAGCGGGGACGGAAGAAGCCCATTGATGATGAGGGCATCATTCCGATCCTGGCGCGGGCTGTGCGGGAAGTGGAGTCTGCTGCGGGTCGCGGAAAAGTGACGGCAGGGAACAGGGTCAAGTTTCAAGTCACGGCTCTTTTGGTGCGCGAGGAACGAGCGCGAGCAAAGGAAGACGGTTCACTCTCGGTGGCTGAGCGTCAAGAAACGCTGAAGCGTCTGGATGGGCTTGCTTCCATCATGGCGAAAACAGCGGCGCGAGACACCAGCTTGATTCAGTTGCTCGCGCCCGATGCAAAGGTCTCGGAAGCAGCCAAGAAACTGCGTCGTGACTACCTTGTTGCCTCTGGGCAAGAACTGGCTCCTGATGACCTCATCATCGTGGATGAAGCCCCGGAGGTGAGTCCTGAAACGGCGAAACAGGTCGTTCCTGCCTCGGTGCGCCAAGCACAGCTTGCCAACCCTTTTATGGCCCCCGATTTTGCTGCCTATCAGAAGCCCCAAGCTGCGGTGGAGGGGCGCCTTCTGAACTGGGAGCTGATGGAGCCGCTCTTCCGATCCTTTGAGCAAGGCTCGGGCGGTGGCGTGGCCAGCATGGAACTGCCCGCAGCGGCAAACTTGTCCACGCCAGGTGGGTTGGACCTTATGGTCCACCAATCTGAGTTTGTGGAGGCAGTGCGCAGCGGCCACCGAAGCTTTTTGCTCGCAGATGAGCCTGGACTTGGCAAGACGGCTCAGGCCCTTATAGCCGCAGAAACGGCAGGCGCTTTCCCTCTGTTGGTGGTGGTTCCCAATGTGGTGAAGACCAACTGGCTTCGAGAAGTTCACCAGTGGCTACCCAAACGACGCCCCACGGTCGTTCACGGTGATGGTTTAGAGCTCAACGCCTTCAGTGACGTGTTCATTGTGAACTACGACATTCTCGATCGTCACGTCGGATGGCTTTCCAAGTTTGACTTCCGGGGCATGGTCGTTGACGAAGCCCACTTCATCAAGAACAAGGATTCACAGCGCTCCAAGCACGTTCAGGCGGTGGCGAGGACTATTCGGGCGCGCTTGCAACACCCACTCCTGATTGCCCTCACGGGAACACCCTTGATCAACCAAATTGAAGACTTCCGCATGATTTGGCAGTTCCTCGGCTGGATTGATGACAAGAAACCTCTGGGCCAGCTGATGGCGAAGCTCGAGGCGGCGGGTCTCACGCCAGCTGATCCCGGTTTCTTCCCGGCGGCCCGTAAAGCGGTTATTTCCATGGGAATTGTGCGCAGGCGTAAACAAGACGTCGCCAAAGACATTCCTGCTCGCCGCATTGCGGATATTCCGATCGAGCTCGACACCGAAGCTGCCCGCTCGATTATGGATGCGGAGCGCGCCCTCGTGCAGCGTTTGCTGGAGCGCTATGACCGAGTCATCTCGGCCAGGGGCGATGCTGACCCGAGCGTGCTGGACGACGATTTGGTCAGACTGGTGTGTGCCTCAGAGATCGAGGAGACCAAGCAGGATGATTCCGGAGATAACGTCTTCACACTGGTGCGAAAGATTGGTTCGGCGAAAGCTGTCATGGCGGCCGATTACACCGCCCAATTGGCCAGAAACGTCGGCAAGGTGGTGTTCTTCGCGAAGCACATTGACGTGCTCAACCAGGCGGAAAAGCACTTTGAGTCAGTCGGGATAAAGACAACCTCAATTAGGGGAGACCAGTCCACGACTGCTCGACAGTCAGCGATCGATGCTTTCACCAACGATGATGACGTTCAGGTCATCGTCTGTTCCCTGCTCGCCGCTGGGGTGGGTGTGAACTTGCAGGCAGCCTCCAACGTCGTGTTGGCGGAGCTCTCCTGGACGAGTGCTGAGCAGACCCAGGCCATCGACCGCGTTCACCGCATTGGTCAGGAACTTCCGGTCACTGCGTGGCGCATTGTGGCGGCTCAGACCGTGGACCAGAGAATCGCCGAACTGATTGATCAGAAGTCAGGTCTTTCCGCGCGTGCCCTGGATGGTCAAGAGGTTGAAGCCGGGATCGAGGGCACCATGCAGGTAGCAGCCCTCATCGCTTTGCTGAGAGCTGAGCTCGAAAAGCGTCAGTCTTCGTAGCGGGTGCCGCAGGAACACAGCCATGCAGGCATGTCACCCTCCGCGGCCACGCCACCGAGAACAATCTCTCCGAGCCGTGAGGCTTGGACCATCTCGGAGCTTGGATCCCCGTAGATGATGGGAGTGGCGGTTCTTTCTCGACACTCTGGACACTCTGGGGGTGTGTCATCAAAGAGTTGTGGCATGTGTCCTCCGGCCTGGACGTGAATACAGAGACCATCCCACCGACCACTGACACGGGATAGCCTGAGGGCCATGTTTGAGGTCTCCGTCGTCTACATCCTGCGAGAGGGCGCCGAGGGAGACGAGGTCCTCTTGGGGGAGAAGCTCACCGGTCTAGGGATTGGCAAGATTGTGGGCCCTGGGGGAAAACAAGAACCTGGAGAGTCTCCTGTCGCGACCGCGCTGCGCGAAGTGTACGAAGAAGTTGGGCTCACGCTTGAGGCGAAGGACCTTTTTCCCCTGGCGCGGGTTACCTACCCCTTTGTGGGGCGGGGGGAACTCTCCCAGCGCTCGCATGCTTTCGTCACCCGGGTGTGGAGTGGAGACGTGCGGGCTAGCTCTGAAATCGAGGCAACCTGGTGGCCCCTGAGGGATCTTCCGGTGAACCGTATGTGGTCCGATGCGGCTCTGTGGTTACCCAGAGCCTTGGCCGGAGAGTTTGTAGAGGCAACGTTCGAGATTGGGCCCCTGGATGAGGTGCTCTCTCAGACCATGCAGTGGTCGACACGACGTGAGGGCTAACGACCCAGTGCCGTGGTGATGAGCCAATCCCGCAGAGCCTGCGTGGAGAAGCAATCGATGCGGTTGTAGTGCTGGATGCTGTTTTTCAGCTCGCTAGCGGCTTTCTGATTGTCCTGAGCGCGCGCGAGTGTGTAATCCGCAAACGCGACGACTGACTCGCCGCCACCGGCGATTCCCGGGCAAGTCTCCAGGGACAGGATTCGAACACAGCCAGGTCACTGGCCGAAATGACCCATGAACCATCTCCGAGGCGCTGCATGGGGCACAGCCTAAGTCAGAGCACCCACAGGGCGCCTAAATCATTTCCAGCTCGGTCAGCTTGCTGTTCAGCAGAGGGTTGCTGGGCTCGGTGAGAACGGAACCATCGGGAAAGAGGAGCACCGGAATGTTGGGGCGACCACTGAGTTCAATGGCTTTTGCTTTGTCCTGCTCGCTCGCGTCCACGTCGTGATAGGTGAAGTCAACTCCGTAGTGCTCCAGCAGGGCCTGAGCGCGAACACAATCGCCACACCAGGATGCTCCGTAAAACTCGACTGTCTTGTTATCAGCTGACATGCTCTGCCTCTTCTTTTGCGGGTGAGATTGTTAAGCGTAACGACGCTCATCGCTAACCTACGACCTCCTAAACTCAGGGGCGAAGAGATTTATTCCTTCCAACACCAAAGGGGGTGCCTCTGTGGTTCACACCACTGGTCCTGGTCCATCGCTCCAGGAGGGTCCCGACGGTGAAGCGCGCTACCGACTGGCCCCCGGTGAGGACGCCTCTGGCGTCGTTATGAGGGTGGAGAAGGATTCACTCGGAGAGCTAGAGGTCCCACAGGACGCCTACTGGGGTATCCATACGGCCCGCGCTCTGGTGAATTTTCCGATTACCCGTCGTGCTATCTCCAACTATCCGGACCTGATTCGCGGCATTGCTCGTGTCAAGCAGGCAGCCGCCAGAGCGAACAAAGACATCGGTGTGCTCTCCGCTGAGAAAGCAGACGTCATCGACCAGGTGTGTGAAGAGCTCTGGTCGGGAGCGCTGCATGACCAGTTTGTGCTCGGTGCGGTGCAGGGTGGTGCGGGGACGTCGACCAACATGTGTGCCAATGAGGTCATCGCCAATCGTGGGCTCGAACTGATGGGTCACGCTAAGGGGGAATACGAGTACCTCCATCCCATTGACGATGTCAATCGTTCACAGTCCACCAATGACGTCTATCCCACGGCTATCAAGCTGGGAATGGTTTTGGGAGTCCAGCGCCTCTTCGCCGAACACAAAGTTCTGGCAGAATCCTTTGCCGAGAAAGGTCGAGAATTCCAGACCATCTTGAAAGTGGGGCGTACCCAACTTCAAGACGCTGTTCCCATGACACTCGGCCAAGAATTTGGTGGATTCGCGACAACCCTCCGCGAAGACCACGACCGCATCAAAGAAACCATCCCGTTCCTGTGTGAAATCAACCTCGGCGCCACCGCGATTGGCACCGGTATTACCGCAGACCCCCGCTACCCCGAAGCAGTCCGCGCCCACCTGGCCGAGCTCACCGGTCTCGACATCAGGACATCGCCTGACCTCATTGAAGCGACCAGTGACGCGGGTGTATTTATGACTCTCTCCGGGACACTCAAGCGCGCAGCGGTGAAGCTCTCCAAAATCTGTAACGACCTGCGTCTGCTCTCGAGTGGTCCTCAAGCAGGTTTGGGAGAGATCAACCTTCCCGCCCGTCAGGCGGGGTCCTCGATTATGCCCGGGAAGGTGAACCCGGTCATCCCCGAGGTCGTCAACCAGGTGGCCTTCGCCATCATTGGGTCCGATGCCACCGTGACAGCGGCTGCCGAGGGCGGGCAGCTACAGCTCAACGCTTTTGAGCCGATTATTGCCTCCTCCATTCTGCAATCCGTGGTCTGGCTCACCAACGCGTGTAAGACCTTGAGGGTCAACTGCGTGGAGGGCATCACCGCGAACGAGGAGCGCCTGCACCAGCAAGTGGAAGCCAGCGTGGGTGTTGTGACCGCCCTCACCCCCTACATCGGTTATTCACAGGCTGCGGCAATCGCCTATGAGGCGCTTGCCGGTGGCGGAACAGTTCGAGAACTTGTCATCGCCCAGGGTCTGATGGACGAAGCGGAGCTGGAGAGGGTGTTATCTCCCGAGAGACTCAGTGGCCTGACACTGGGGACCGGCCTGATCACTCTGCCTCCGGCAGCCATCGAACCTGAGGACGCCGGTTAAGAACCTCGCCGCCCAGGGCGGGGCTTGGCCTCCGGCACGTCTGAGCGGCGAGTAACTTGTCCCTAGGGTCGCAAGAAATGGCCTCACCGGTCAATCCCTGGTTCATTACAGCTTGATAACGGCTGGGGAGAGCTGTGAGCAACAGGCGGACTGTGCTTTCGCGAATCTCCGGCATGAGCTAGAGTTGCCGTTTGTGCCGTGTAACGGCCGCGGAGAGTAGAGCTTCATCACCGGATGGGGCGCCGCGCAGCGAGACGAAGGAGAGCTGACATGGCTATTGCGCCAGATACCAAAGCAAGCATTATCGAGACATACGCCACTCACCCCGGTGACACTGGCTCTCCCGAGGTCCAGATTGCGCTGATGTCTCACCGCATCAACGAGCTGACCGAGCACCTCAAGGAGCACAAGCACGACCACCACTCGCGTCGTGGTCTACTTCTCATGGTCGGTCGCCGTCGTCGCCTGTTGGGCTACCTCCAGCGCATCGACATTGCTCGCTACCGTGCCCTGATCGAGAAGCTCGGTCTGCGCCGATAATCCCGTTTTCTGTCGATACCCCGCGCCAGTGGTGCGGGGTATCGCTTTTGGGGGACAATCGCGATACCCTAAACCAGTAGGTGAATCTCACCCGCACACAACTGAATATGGCTCTCTACGGGAGTAGGTGGGTCAGGAGCTGGTCACCGGTGGTGGTCTACTGTCCAGGGACAGTGCACTTCTACTGTTGGCCAGAAACAGGCCCCACGTATGTGGTGGACTCATCCTTCCCTCTCTCGTCGTGGCGTGCCGCCATGCCCGACCGGTCGGTTGGGCATGTTCGAAGAGAAATAAGGAGATGTGACCTTAATGGAAGGTCCAGAAATCAAGTTCGCTGAAGCCGTATTGGATAACGGCAAGTTCGGAAAGCGCACCGTGCGCTTTGAAACGGGTCGTTTGGCCCAGCAAGCCCAGGGTGCGGTTGCCGCATACCTGGATGAAGAAACCATGTTGCTCTCGGCAACGAGTGCCTCGAAGAATGCCCGCGAGGGTTTTGACTTCTTCCCCCTGACTGTTGACGTTGAAGAGCGTGCCTACGCGGGAGGAAAGATCCCCGGATCCTTCTTCCGTCGTGAAGGTCGCCCCTCCACTGAGGCCATCCTGGTCTGCCGTCTCATCGACCGGCCGCTGCGCCCCTCCTTCGTGGATGGTTTGCGCAACGAGGTCCAGATTGTGATCACGGTGCTCTCTATTGCCCCTGATGAGTTCTATGACGCTCTGGCCATCAACGCCGCGAGCGCCTCCACTCAGATCTCTGGTCTGCCCTTCAGCGGCCCCATCGCCGCTGTGCGCTTGGCGCTGATTGGTGACCAGTGGGTCGCCTTCCCCAAGCACTCTCAGCTCGCTGAGGCCGTGTTTGACATCGTTGTTGCCGGTCGTGTCGTCAAGGACGCGAAGGGCAAAGAGGACGTTGCCATCATGATGGTGGAGGCCGAAGCAACCGAGGGTAGCTGGGAGCTCATTCAGGGCGGTGCGACCAAGCCCAACGAGGACGTGGTCGCTGCTGGTCTGGAAGCCGCTAAGCCTTTCCTCAAGCAGCTGGTCGAGGCTCAGCAGAAGATGGCTGACCAGTCCGCCAAGGAAATCGAGAACTACCCGGTCTTCTCTGACTACTCCGACGAGGTTCTCGCCGCAGTGGACGGAATTGCAGCGAAGGAGCTCGCCTCGATCTACCAGATCGCTGACAAGCAGGAGCGTCAGGCTGCCGATGATGAGCTGAAGGCTCGCGTCAAGGAGGCCATTGCGACCAAGGTTGAGGCTGGAGAACTCGCAGAGGGCTCCAACTCGATGGTGTCGGCTGCTTACAAGTCGGTCACGAAGCGCGTCATGCGCACCCGTGTGCTGGCCGAGGGCATTCGTATCGATGGCCGTGGAACGTCCGACCTTCGCGTCATTGACGCTGAGGTCGATGTGATTCCTCGCGTTCACGGTTCAGCTCTGTTCCAGCGTGGAGAAACCCAGATTATGGGTGTCACCACCTTGAACATGCTGAAGATGGAGCAGCAGATTGACTCGCTCGCTCCGGTGAAGTCCAAGCGCTACATGCACCACTACAACTTCCCGCCTTACTCCACCGGCGAAACCGGTCGTGTGGGAACACCCAAGCGTCGTGAAATTGGTCACGGTTTCTTGGCAGAGCGCGCACTTGTGCCCGTCTTGCCCAGTCGCGAGGAGTTCCCCTACGCCATCCGTCAGGTGTCCGAGGCTCTAGGGTCCAACGGTTCGACCTCCATGGGCTCGGTGTGTGCCTCGACTCTGTCGATGCTGAACGCCGGTGTGCCTCTGAAGGCACCCGTTGCCGGTATCGCCATGGGTCTGATCTCTGACGAGGTTGATGGAGAGATGCGCTACGCCGCTCTCACCGACATCCTCGGAGCGGAAGACGCACTGGGTGACATGGACTTCAAGGTCGCTGGAACCAGCGAGTTTGTGACAGCTATCCAGCTGGACACCAAGCTCGATGGAATCCCTGCCAGCGTTCTTGCCGGTGCGCTGACCCAGGCTAAGGAAGCCCGCCTTCACATCCTCGGTGTGATGAACCAGGCCATTGACTCTCCGGATGAGATGGCACCGACCGCGCCTCGCGTGATCACGGTTCAGATCCCCTCGGACAAGATTGGTGAGCTGATTGGCCCTAAGGGCAAGACCATCAACTCCATTCAGGACGAGACGGGAGCTGACATCTCGATTGATGATGACGGCACCGTCTACATTGGCGCTGTCGATGGCGAGAGCGCAGAGGCCGCACGGGCTCGCGTGAACGCTATCGCTAACCCCGTCAACCCTGAGGTAGGAGAGCAATACCTCGGAACCGTCGTGAAGATCGCCACCTTCGGTGCGTTCATTTCACTGGTTCCCGGTAAGGATGGATTGCTGCACATCTCTGAGGTTCGCAAGCTTGCCGGTGGCAAGCGAGTGGAGGATGTCGAGGATGTCCTGTCTGTCGGACAGAAGGTCCTAGTCGAAATCTCCAAGATTGATGACCGTGGCAAGCTTTCGCTCTCCCCTGTCCTCGCCGAAGGTGAAGCAGAGGCTCCCTCCGACGACGAGTAACGGTCACTCTGCGAAGGCCGGCGTCCCCTCGGGGAGCCGGCCTTCTGCGTGTCGAAATAAATAAAGAGAATTTAATAAACGCGATTCCGCGCGTCATCATGAAATCCACATAAATATTGATTTATCGGTAATGAAGCCTTTCGCTTCGTGCGAAGTTTCGCGGAAATGCGTTCCGCATTCAGGAAACTTCCAGCTTAAATTGAGTGTTTGTCTAGCAAGAATTACCTCCCGGGGGTAGCGTTACGCACGCGAGTTATGGAGACCGTGAGGAATTCGTAGCGCGCGAGAGGAATATTCCTCGTCCACCCGCCGACGGGTCCGTCGCGGCGGCGGGCGGTGATAACTACAGAAACATGTCAAGGGAGAATCATGGATCTGCTTAGCATTACGCAAGCATTCTTCATGCTCGGATTCGTTGCTATGGCAGCGGGAACCCTCTACTTCGTTTTGGAGAGAGGCGACCTGAAGCCTGAGCACCGGATCGCTGCAACCTATGCAGGAGCGATTACCTTCATCGCAGCAATCATGTACTGGATCATGACCGACTTCGTCGGGTTCTTTGACCAGACTGCTGGGGATGTTGCCGCCACGATGCCGTTTAGGTACATCGACTGGCTGCTCACCACCCCGCTGCTGTTGGTGGAGTTCGGCCTTATCGTCGCGATTGCGGGCGCAGCCACCAAGGGCTTTGTCACGCGTCTCGTCGTGGCTGACATCATCATGATCGTCACCGGTTACCTGGGTGAGGTTGGTGAGCCTGGTTCAGCGAACAACTGGATCATGTTCATCATCTCGAGCGCAGCGTGGGTCTACATTGTCTACGCAGTGTTCCAGGTCAAGACCGACGGAATGCCTGACTACGCTGCTAACGCAGTGAAGATCATGCGCCGCTTCGTGATGCTCGGATGGGCTATCTACCCGATTGGTACCTCGATCGAAGAGTTCATGTCTCTCGCAGGTGCTGACATCACGATGGCCGCCGGACTGGCCGCAATTGTGTACGTCATTGCTGACGTGCTCAACAAGGTCGGCTTCGGTATGGTCGCGGTCAACGCAGCCAAGAAGGCCTAGTCCTTCGAAGCAGCACTGTGGGGTCAGGCTTCGGCCTGGCCCCACAGTCGTTAACAAGGGACGGCTGAATCCAACCGGGTAGTGTGGGGAGGCTATGTCGCCTGCAATTGAGTTCGATCTTCAGACCCCAGAGATGTCCTTTCAGGCCAGTGGTGACGCCACGGTGTCTCGCACGATCCACCCCAGTGG
>Ga0255771_1000484_pt1 | contig 46103 bp, 55 predicted proteins | sample 011ome_19_FD_179969 | JGI IMG/M metagenome (GOLD analysis project Ga0255771, IMG submission 179969) | Coastal salt marsh microbial communities from the Groves Creek Marsh, Skidaway Island, Georgia - 011510BT metaG (version 2) | ecosystem: Environmental > Aquatic > Marine > Intertidal zone > Salt...
TTCTCAATGTATGCTGTGTGGTCTAGGTATTCCATACCAATCTTGTGTAGGTATACATGTGTGGTCTCAATGCTGCCCTGCAAGTAGTCCCAATCATCTCCAAACTCTACAGTATTCTCCAGTTCGTCATAGAGAAGGTATAGATGTTCTACCATGAACTTGCCTAATTGTTCTATTTCTGTCATGTCTCTTGTCTTATGCCTCATTGAGATTGCCAATCTATTCCGTATCTTCTGCATTTGGGAAAAAGTCTGCCCATACATCTGTATCCTCTACTCCCTCATACAAATCAGAGAGGTATGATAGGACATACTCTGCACCCTCTTGGAATCCATCTTCAAAGGCTTTTGATTCTGCATCAGTCCTAGTCATTGCCCATTGCCTTTCTAATCTCTTCGTCTGTTAGAGCATCTATTCTAGCACTACCCTCTGACACTATGTCACTAAGTAGTTTGCTAAACTCTTCTTCAAACTCAGACTTGTTGTCCTTGTTGATAAACACATCCCAGTTTCTAATCATTCCCAGCCCTCTTCCTCTTCTAATGTATACGGATTTAGTTTGTGGTCAAAGTATAATTCTTGGCAGGGTTGGCAGAAGCCCATCTCCTCATGCCAGATGTCTTCTTCAACCATTGTGTTGCAGTGGTGGTATCTATGGCATGGCAGCTTACTCATCATTCCACCTCAAAAACAAACAGGTCTTCGTCACACTCAGGGCATTGGGCATAGTATCCGTCTGATACCTGCTCAAAAGAAATTGGGGTGCCACACCTAAAATGATTATTCATCTTCTTCCTCACAATAAGCACAGTCATACTCTTCGTGCTCTTCACAATAGGCTGCATCATCTAGGGCCACCTCAATGTCATTGACACCGTCATAGGTCAAGTCATTGTCCATTGTGTCTCCCCAAGAACTCCAAGCCTTTTGCTCAGCATCTTCTTGGTTGTCAGCCTCAATGTGTCCACTGAAGTCAACCTGAATAGTTACATAGTATCTAGGCATTATCTCTACTTTCTACTTTCTATTATTATACGGTGGGGGTCAGACATTTTTCTAGGGCAGCAATAACAGCGTGGGGCTGTTGGCTTGGTCCACTGTTAGCTTGTCCATACCAAATAGAATAGTTAGTCTCTAACCTTGCACCAAAGCTACGAACAAACTCGTCTAGATAAATAAACTCATCTGACATTATGCTTATCAGTTCCTCAGCGGTAGCATACATAATTACTTCACCATACTGGCCAACGTATCCCAACAACAAGAACTTGCCATCATCATTAGCAAACCAACCTACGCCCTCAGAGCATACAGTTGCTACACCATCCTTAGCATTGATAACAGCCATTTCCTCTGCCTTTATTGCGGGGTCTTGGAAGTGGTCCTGCATAAGCTTACTAGCCTTGTCAACATCAATCTTAGATGTCCATACTGATTCACGCTTGTATTCTGTCATACTTTCCTCTCTCAACTAAAACTATAGTAGCATAGGGGTCCGACATTTTAGAACTTTCGTGGCTTTTGTTATCTCTTCGTAATTGATTCTTAATGCTTATCTATCTATATATAGACATGTGCTCGGTCCGCATTCCCGATCTGGAATATGAGAAGTGGGCAGTTTTACTTCATGCCCAGGAAGGAATAGGTCTATGCCATTATCAGTTCTTTGACAATAGCAAACGCCTTGTTCTTCTCAGCAGTAGTGACAGGGTCAAAGCCAGATGCACTAGCAAGCACAGACTCGTTAGAGCCACCACGTGCAGTGCGATACCAGTCTAGCCTCTCAGTTAGAGCGTTAGCAACACCCCAAGCAGTGCCTGAGATAGTGTTGTTATAGTCACCAACATAGATAGCGTTGAGCAGGTCAATCTTGGTGTCCCACTTCTTCATGGAACCCTTGCTGTCTTTCTCTGGCTTAGGGTATAGGGTCTCAACAACCTTATCAAACTGAGCCTTAGTTACCTCAGTCTCAATCATAGCCTGAGCCATCTTGTCGAATTCGTCCATGTATTTGTGAGCAAGCCCAAGAGCTTCCCTAGCCTGCTGAACCTTGCCAGTAGCAGTAGCAGTGTGGCGAATCTTGAAAGACTGCTTGACAGAACCACCACGTCCACGATTACCAAGAGCTAGGTTTAGAGTGTTAGCACATACAACACGAACAGGCGTGATAGATGCCTGAATGGCAATTGAGCCGTCGTGAGATGTGTTGACAAGAAGATAGGTGTTGACCTTGTCAGAGACACCGTTAGGGTCTAGGACTGTTTCCCTGTCAAGTGCGAGGGAACCAAAAACCTGACGGCCATTCTTGATAGAACCAGCAGTCTCCCAACGACCACCGTCTAGCATTGCATCTCCAAAGTCAAACAGTTGCTCGTTCTGGAGAGGAACATAACGCTCGCCAACAACACCTAGAACATCATTGGTGCTACGGTCAAAAGGGTTAGTGCGTGTTACGAATGAATAGTTACGGTCTGAAGAGAAACCGTCTGGAATTGCAACATCCTCCAAGCGAACGTTCCAATTGTCTAGGTGAGCAAGCTCCAACATCTTAGCAGTTGAAACTTCCTCATTGAATACAGTGCCTAGCTGGTGCCAAGCTGGTTCACGAAAACTAGCAAAGCTTGCTTGGTCTCCGTTAGTCTCTAGCATGTGTGCCATGATACCCACTTTCTGATTGATAAGACAATTATACAGTGAACCTCCGACATTTTGCAAGTCCATCGTAAAACATTTAGACATCGTAAGGTAACAGTTTGGTAACGCTGGCGGCCCGATCACATCCCAGATCAAAAAACAAACCCCCTACCAGTTTCCTAGTAGGGGGAAGGGAAACCCAGGCGAATTGCAGGGTTCTCGTTTTTGATTGTAGTGAGTAGGTGGATTGCTTTTTACCACCAGTGCCTATTTGTTACGGAGTCAAGCCCGCTAATCAGCACACATAGAGTTGGGTTACACCCAGCCGTTACGCCCTCTACTGCCTTATCCGCCCATACAACTATCGGATTATTCAGCCATACTCCAGAAGACCCGTCAGCCTTCTGTTGTGGGTATCTAGGTCGTGAACCTACGCCACCTGCGTGGGGATACCCTACCTATTTAGTTAGAGTAGTTCCATTACTGCCCCATAGGTTGAGGCACTAACTTCTTCTTGGTTTGTCATCTTTAGGATTTTGAGGTTCTTCTCAAGCAAATCCTTCTGAGTAGAGTAGTCACGACCATAGTATCTGGTCTGGTTTGGACGCTCTGGCTCCTTTGGACGCTTTGGGAAGTTCTCAATAGCATCAGGCTCAAACTCTAGTTCTACCCTGTTACCTCTACCACCAGAGAGTCTGATTACGCTATCCCACTCCTCACCAATTAGGTGTGAGTTGCCTAGAAGGAACTTAGACACAAAATCTAATAGATTAGTTTTGTATGTTGCTAGGTCTTTCTCATACTGCTCACGCCTAGCAGGGTATTCTGCTATGTCCTTCTCAATCTCAGCAATCTTGTCTTCGAGCATCTGAACAAGGTGTGCTGTTGGAACTTTTACTGAAATGCTTCTTGCCATTAGATTTCCTACTTTCTACTTTTTGACTTTATTATTATGACATAGGGGGGTGACATTTTGGTGGGGAGGGCAGAGAAAGGATAAGAAACGCTACCCTCCCCAAGACTAAACTACTTAGTTACAGTAGTCCAGCGAGGCTGACCATTGACATCAAGACGAACACGGAATGTTCCGTTCTTGTTCTCAACAATCTCCTGAACAATGCCAGTTACGCCTGACTTTGCGGTTGTGAACTGCTGTCCAATTATTGCGTTCATTATGCTTCCTTTCACCTAGATTTCTTGACTAGGTTTTTCCGTTGTGGCGAGCCAGCCACTTTTGTTATCAACTTTTGTTGATAAGTCTATTATCCCTGACAATGGCTCATTTGTCAAGCCGCTTTTGATAACGAATGTATAACAGCCTGGATACTTTCGTCATCCATTCCAAATCTCTTTAGGTAACCTTCGACACCTAGTTCCTTAGCCTCATCAAAGGTAAGGGTGACAATGATACCATTATACTTAGATGTGTATGTCTTATTATCTAAATTGACTTCATACACGCCCTCACAAAACAGGTCGTCATTCTCAAACTCAATGTCCAGATACAAAGGGACTAGCGTTGTAGCATTAGCAATTAGATACAGGATTTCTGCCCCAGTATCTCTAGTTAGACTAGGATACTTCTCACCATAAGCCTTGCCACTCTCAAAGGTCATCCAACCCACATCGTGCCCATCCTCAAATGGCTTAGCGTATTCTCTCCTCTGCTCTTCAGTTGGGTAGAAGATAAGCTTGAGATTAGCCTCAAGACTTGCCATTACATCATCTTTGGTAACAGCAAAGAACCCAGTCAGGCCCTGCCCAGATGGATAGCCATCCCATTGCCCATACTGTGCGACAACAACTTCGCCATCCTTGATTACCTTAGTTAGATTTCTAGTTCCCATACTTTCCTTTCATCTTGTAGTTACACTATAGCATTACCCACCGACATTTTAGCGGGGTATCGTAAACCTTTCGTAACATGTTATCATTTTGTTACCTGGCGTGATCGGGCCACGCCTGTGGCCAGTTTTACGTCATGGCCAGGACGGCACAGGTCCGCAGAAAGGATAAGGCGGACCTCTTCGTTATATGCCCCTATGCATATACATCTATTGATTCTTACGTGCAGATGGATGGCCTACCCTGATAGCGTAGCAGGGAGCACAAACATTCACCGTCTCAAATTCAAAAAGGTTACGTGTCAACCTGTTGCAATCAAAACAGTTATACGTGTTATAAGTCTTCTTCATCATACTCCTCATCTAGCTCTACCCAGAAGTCTAGGTGGTGCTGTTCAATAATTGCGTGGGTAGGTGCAACAGTTAGTCCTTGGTATCCTACGCCCTCAGGAAGTGATACATTCTTCATCCAGTCACCTGCATTAGCATTCTCAATAGCCTCAATGCATACTGGGACCATACTAACTGGAACTGGGGGGAAGTGGTTAGAAGTTAGGTGCCAAGAAATAGCACTCTCAATCTCCATTAGTTCTGCCATCTCTGCTGCTTGAATGCTACCCATTATCTCTACTTTCTCTAATTGCCTTATTCTTGTTTGACTGGCGTGTGCCTTTATACTGCTTAGGGGTTACGACTAAGTGAGGTGCCTTTAGCATTTCACGAAACAGCGACTGAGACTCTGCTTTACGCCTAGCCTCATTCGCCATTCCTAGTTTCTTAGCCTTTTTCTTCATAGTTTCACTATAGCATAGGGGTCTGACATTATAGTGCAGAACCTCTGACGATAATCCAAATCAGTGCCTGCATAGTTCTAGGGGTAGTGCCATAGATTTTGGCAACCTTAGTTACAGCCCTAGCCATTTCCTTATACTGAGACTGGGTAGGTGTTTTCTTCTCAATACCTAGTGCACGCAACATCCAAACATCTATCACAACTGCGTTCTCATCACCTGCAATAGCTCTAGCGAAAGAGTTAGTCTTTTGCCCATTTAGTGCGTCAAAGCCAAGTTTGATAGACTTCTTAGCCATTGCCAAGTTGTTAGGCAACCCAACAACCTTCTGACCTAGTGAGAAAGCTACAGCCTTTTCAACATTGTTTGTCCAACGCTCTCTAGGTGAGAATGAAGAGACAACACTTGCCCCAACTTCTAAGTCTGCGTCTAGGTTTCTAGCAACCTCGTGGGCAACACGCTCTGCGTCAAGATACCACTTGCTAGCCTGCTCGATTTGTCCATAAGTAGCCTTAGCCGCAACCTGGGTGAATAGCTCTACATAGTTTTCCATTTATTTATCCTTTCGACTTGTAAGAAAATACTAACACACATCACCGACATTTTGTGGCGTTTCGTAAACGTTTCGTAAATTACTTCCTGGGGCTGGCCCGTGTGATCGGGCCGCCAATATTCCCCCAACGGAATGAAAGGATAAGAAACTTTCCGAAGGGGGAATAGACTAGTCGCTTGGTTAGACTAGAATGGCGGGATAAAGCTATCCCTCTTGGTGGAGTAGTAACGATACTTAGTTACATTATAGGTAACGGCAATCGCAACCCCAACCAAAATCAAATCAACTAGCAAGTTGAAACCATTGTAGAAAATCATTCTGCCTCCTCTGTTGTGAATAGACTAGCAGAATTGTCTGCCAACATCAAGTCTATTTTGAAAATTAGTTCTTCTAGTTCTGCGGTAGATAGTTTAGACATACTCTAGAAACTCCTCTGGAAAGTCTTCGCCCAAGTAGTCCTGGGCATCTTTGATTGGCATTAGCCCGTCATACTCGTTGCAGTGAGGGCATACATAGTCATTGACAATGTTTAGGCAGTATACGCATACTGATTCACTCATTTTACCAACCCCAATCTGACTTGCTCTAGAGCGTAGTCCATTAGAACCATTTCCATTTCTGTTAGGTCACGACCAATGACAGCCTCTGCACTAGCAATGACTTTTTCACTTGTTACATTCTTGACGATTACTGACTGATTCATCTTTATCCTTTCTGATTATACGATTACTCTAGCATAGGGGTCTGACATTTATGAGACCATATCTCTCTCGAAACGCTCTTTCATCTCAAGGAACCTGACCCAAGACTTGGAACCCTCTGCTATAGTGATTCCCATTAGGGCAATAACCCTACCAACAACACGAGGGTCCATAGTGGAGACACCAGTCTCGCCATCCCTCTGCTCAACAAAAGCTACCTGGGTAGCCTCAAACTCTGCGATTACATCCGCTACTGATTTTGACATTTGTCATCCTTTCTTGTTATGTGTATACACTAACACAGGGGTCTGACATTTTAGGGGTGACACGCCGTGTTTTCGTATCTTTTTTTATCTTTGTTATCATTCTGTTACATTAGAACAAGTGTTCGAATCAACTGTGGGGTTTCGACCGTCTCTCGTAACACTTCGTAAATTCGGATCTGGGGTGGCCCGTATGCCCGTATACGGTACACACCAATTCCTGGGTGTCAAGGCGACACGCCGAGGAATTTGAAAAAGCCTAGTTTATTTCACCATAGGCTTCCCAGCAATACTGGCAACCCTGTTCTGGGTAACCACTTTCAGTAACCAACACCTGTGGGGTGTAGTTGGAGCAGATGTCGCAGAATGCGAACTCTCCTGCTAGGAACTGAACTGAAATGTTTGAAACTGAAATCATTTTTTTATCCTTTCTATGAAATCTTGTTTTCTTTTATCTAGTATTATTCAATCACACTTTGGTGACTTTGTCAAGTCTTTTTTGGTAACAAAATGGTAACAAATTTTAGACTGACATTGTCCTGATTATGAACAGCGAGACCAGGAACCAGGCACTGAAGATTAGTAGGTCAATTAGCATTAGTAGACCTGCTTAGTGCCAAGGGCATTAGCCAAACCAATTAGGCGGTTTATGTATTCCGCAGTTTCATCTGACATAGTGTCAGGGTTGAGAGTGAACAGGAAAGCCAATTCTTGTTCTACATCTTGTAGAGATAGAGTGTTTAGAACTTTGTATCTTGAATCCATTTGATTATCCTTTCTAAGATTATTATACAACTAGGGCCAGACTTTTTAGTCTAGGTTACCACTAGTCTCAACCATTACAACAACTAGACCTTGAGACTCTAGTCTCTCAGTTAGTTCCTCAATGGAAACGGTAGCAGGGTAGAGAGCCTGCTTTAGAATTCCATCTGAAAAAGTTACTTTGTACATTTGATATCCTTTCTTTGTATCTATGTATAGTCAATCACACTTTGTTGAATTTGTCAAGTGTTTTTTGATAACAAATTGGTAACAAATTCTAGTAGATGAAATCCAGAATCTGGAATCCATCTGACCTCAGCCAAGCAACTGCTGACTGGAAGTCCGAAACTGGAACGGTGATTTCCATCACCTCGCCAGCCTTTGAAGCGACGATTATGTTTTCTGAAATTGAAATCATTTTCTATCCTTTCTATGATTTATCTTTATTTCTTTATACTATTATAGTAGGGGAGGGGGGTGACATTTTAGCCCTGTTTGACGGCGTGTCGGAATAGTTGTTACCTTTTTGTTATAAAGGGCGTAGGGGTGTGCGGACTAATCCTGGTTGTATTTTTTCTCAAAACATGCATCGTACATCATTACAAAATATTCAGATTTTTGGTAAAAATGAAATTTTTCAGATTCTGGTATAATTAGATATGAAATGCAATCGATGCGGATGCAAAGTTGAAAATGGTAGTTGTTGCTGTGATCACGGAGTCTAATCTTCGTCAATAACAACAGGTATCATAGATGTAAACGGTATGTTAAACTTTTCGAGGTAAATCTCGACAAGCTTATACGAAACGCCTAGGTCCTTAGAGATATCTCTAGAGGTCTTTCCTGACTCTATAGCGTTTCTTAAGTAATTTTCATCTTGATGTAGCATAATTTCCTAATATATGTATAACTCCCATAAAAAGACCTATCCAACTAGCAATAATTATGGAGGTATACAACAAAATCCATAGTTTCTTCATCTTGATAGCTCACTTGTCTGGGGACATTACATTATATCATATCTTCGGAGGTATAATTATAACGAAATGGTAACGATCACTGATGCAAATTAATCACACCATGCTCGTATAGAGCATCAAACAACATACTATTAACTCTATCTAGTTCAGGCTTCATAGCCTCTAGTGTCATTACAATCTGCTGTTCTGGGACTCCTTGTTGTTCTCCCATTTCTCTATTCATATCTAATACTACCTTAGTCATAACATCGATAGCTTCTTCTCGTCTCATTTTATTCCTTCCAATATCCCATAGGACATTTTGCTTGTTCCAAGGTTGTCTTCATAGTCATAAAACACCCACAAAGTTTGCATCGTTGCGATCCTGGTAAAAAGAACTCACAGCTTCTGCATGTTTCTAGACGTTCTTTCTGGATATCTTTCTGGGTCCTAGGTTGTTTAGGATCAAAGAGATCAAAGAAATTTACGTCACTCATATAGTATATTCTACCATAGATCAGCGATACCATTCTGTTACCGTTTTGCTATATTCGCTGTTATTTTGGTAGGGGTACTTCTCGCCGCCGATTTTAAAAGCGAACTTTAAAAACGAACTTTACCGCCGAATTTATTTATCATTTTGTTATAAACACCCTTATAATTAAAGGGTTATGACCCCACTATCGACAATAGAAACTATCCTTGCAATTTCAGTAGCGATAGGTACGCTATTTACAATGGTGGCCATGGCAATTAGATGGTTAGTCAAACATTACCTGGGAGAAATTAAGCAAGAGCTTAAGCCTAACGGCGGAGGAAGCATAAAGGATCAGATTAACCGTCTAGAAGTTAGAACCGAAAGAAACGAAAACCTAAACACAGAAAGCTTTAGAAGAATAGAAAAAGTAGAACGCAAAATCGATGATCTTTATGAAAAGTTTATAGACTATATTGCTAATAAGAAGTAATTACTATATATTATATATAAATAATAAATATAAGTAAATTCACTAAACTCTATTAGAGTTAGTTTGAATAATATATATTAATAATCAACCCTTCTATATAATACACTAAAAATATCTTTGTCAAGTCTTTTTTTAATAACTTTTATATAACAATTATAAAGTTCTCTATCTCTTGATGCTTTTGTTATCATTTCGTTACATATGATATAATTATATAAAGCTGGTACCTAGGATGTCTCTCATACCCACTACTAGGTACCAGTTTTTAGTTTTTGGTGGTATAATAAAAGTACTATGACATCATCTTGTGGACCAGAAGCCTTTGGGGCTAATCCCGCCAACATTAAATGGAATGTTGTGCGAGGCGACACGTCTGAGCTACGTGTAGAGTTTTACGAAAACGACGAAGCCACTGCTTGGGATACCAGCAGTTGGGAATATGCTGCGTCGGCCTATGATTACAAAAATGGCATCACAGATGAATTAGAAGTTGTCGCTGGCGACGGATATGTAACAATTACCGCAACAGCAGATATTACATCGCTATGGGGAGAAGGATATTCTCGCACCGTAGCAGAATTGGCTTTCGATCTTCAAGTAACAATTGACAGAGACACGGTGTGGACACCAGTCGTGGGGACTATATCAGTTATTGGAGACGTTACAGGAGGTAGTTTATAATGCCAACAGTTAAGATTGTACCGTTTCCAGGCGTACCTGGACCACAGGGCCCACGTGGACTACAGGGCATCCAGGGAGAGACTGGACTAACAGGACCAATGGGTCCACAGGGTGAGCAAGGCCCACAGGGAGAGCAGGGAATTCAGGGTGAGTCTGGAGTTTCAGAAATCACTTCGTATATTGTAGGTGGAGGAACAGATGGAACTCAGCCAACATTCAGTGGAGACCCACTATTTGCAGGCGAAGCAATTGTTATTGGAGACCTTGTGCACTTTACAGTTAATGTAGATTTTGATAACATCACAAACTTTGGAACGGGGCAGTATTATGTCACACTACCATTCAATGCAAGAGATGAATACTACTTCAGAAGTGGTCACCTTTATGATGACTCAAGTAGCAAGAGCTATGGGATTTCTGGCAATGTAGCAGCAGGCTCAAGCCAGCTTAACCTTTACTACACGGCTAGCAATGGTCAGGACGAGACCTTTACTTCTACTACACCAGTGTCCCTAACAGTAGAAGATAATTTTCACATTAGCGGAACGTATCTGAAATCCTAACAATCTGAGATAATAGATTATATGGAACAGGACTTCCCAAAAATTCGTAAAAAGGCTTCTCCGTATGAAAAAGAAGCTTCCTCGCAACCACTACTAGATGGTCCCCAATATATTGCTGTGCCAGGGCCAGAAGGCCCACGTGGTCCACAGGGGGAGAGGGGTCCACAGGGTATTCCTGGTAAAGATGGTCCAGAAGGTCCTAGGGGAGAGAGAGGTCTTCCAGGAAAAGATGGAGAAAGTTATTTTCCAACTTACAAACAAAAGACTGGATGGGCAAGGTATACTGCCAAGAAGCAAGAGCAGATATCTTTGGGTGCCAAGAAAGGTAGAGACGGCTGGGTATCTTTTGACCTAGACGCATCTGGAAAAGATACTACAGAACTATACCTACCAGAAAAGTCTGTAGCTCTTTACAACAAAGAAGCAGATAGAATTAATCTCAAACACCTCAAGCTAGGAACAAGACTACAAATCACTTACGACTTTGATTTTGTGACCCTAGGTTCCAATACTGAGCTATGGCTACGCTCTGTATTCCCAAATAGCGAAAGAGCATATACATCATTTGTAGGTCTTTTCAAGTATGAATATGAGTATCGCCTATCTGTAACACACTTCCTTACCTTGGAAGAAGATTCTGAAAAAACACACGGTATTTTGCCACAAGCAAGATCAGATATGAACAGCCTCTTCACACCTCTAAGTATTACAATTTCTGTCAGCTAACGTGCTATAATATTCATATGGCTTTTCCAGGTACTTATAATTTTTCTTATTATCGAGGTGACACTTACGAGTTTAATGTCATCCCTCGCAAATCTGACGGCACTGTCCTAGACAATCTATCTGGATATGATGCTACCTTTACGATCTCTACAAGTAGGGGTGCAGATGGTTCTGCTAACCAGATTACAGCTTACACAAATGTCACAGATGCAGCAATTGAGTGTGCGATAACCCCATCCGACTCTGATGCCCTAACGCTTGCCACAACTTACGTTTATGACGTAGAGATTAGCGATCCAGATGCTACGCCATATCCAAAGACCTATACAGTGCTAACTGGAACAATCACAGTTACAGAACAGGTTAGCGGTGCATAATGGCAGAAGTAGACATCTCCTCAGTTAGTGTCGTAGTTGTCGGTGGGTCAACTAGTCAAGAAGTAGACTTGAATATCGGACCACAGGGAACCAGGGGTACTCGCACTTGGGGAGTTACTGCAGACCCAAGACTATCAACAACCACTAAACCTGCTGGAGTAGCCCTCTATGATATTGCAATAGTCGTTACTGATACAGAAACAGACTATCGTGTTATGTACCAGAAAACTGGAAATGGTGCAGAAGACTGGATAGAGCTGATTGATCTTAACCTTAGTGCAGCTGCATCAGATGTAGAAGGTATCCCAGCTGCAGGTACATCTGGTCAAGTGCTAGCTAAGGCTTCAAATACCGATTACGATGTAGAGTGGGTAACTCCATCTACAAGCAGTTCCACTTATGGAGATACCGACGTAGCCAGCTATCTTGATGGAACGTATCTTAATGGAAACATTGATTCTCACATGATACCAAGTACACATGCTACCTATGATTTGGGTACTGCAGAATATAAGTGGAGATATCTATATACTACAGATATCCATATGAGCAACGAGGGCATAGGAAACGATGTTGATGGAACATGGGGTAACTATACTATTCAGGAAGGCGAGACTGACCTATTTCTTATAAATCACAGAAATGGTAAAAAGTATAAGTTTAATCTTACGGAGGTTTCATAATGCCAGAGCAAATCGGAAATCTTTACCCAACACAGGTGCCAGCATACTCAGAGTCTGCCGACATCAGACAAGCTTTTAATCTTTATCACTACGGTACCACAACGGTACCAACAAATGAGAATGACATCTTGCCAGAGTCAATGGCTGGCTATATTAGGGATACCCTAGCTGCACTAGAAAACGTAGAAGCTGGTGTTTCTGCAATTACAAACCTTGGACTAACAACCAACCTTAATGACATTGTAGACACAGGGGTTTACAATAGCACTGGGTCACCAACTGTAGAACTAAACTATCCAAGCACACAAAATGGTATTCTAGTTGTCTACAACGCATCTGGAACAACCTATCAGACTTATCACACAGCTGGTGCAACGAATAATATCTATTACCGCTCTACACAGTTTGGAACAACCACCTGGAGCTCCTGGGCACTAGCATCTAAAGATGGACACACTCACGATACAAGGTATTACACCAAAGACCAGATTGACTCTAGGGTTAGCACATCTGTTACAAGCTCAACAGCTGCTATCATAAATGCAGATGGCAAGATTTCTTCGTCACCACTTATTTCTCAGGCAGAGCTAGAATTCCTAGAGGGTGTAACTCAGAATGTGCAGACACAGCTTGACGACAGGGCACTTGCCTCACATGATCACAATGATTTGTATTATACAAAGTCTGAGCAGCCTAAAATCTATGTCCAGTCTTCCCAACCTTCAGGAGCTTCTGCAGGGGACCTTTGGTTCTACTAGGAGGCTTAAATGGCAACTAAGACTTATGGAACAACTGGCGGAAGCAATGTTGCCTATGTAACAAGTTCTGATAGAGCAATTATTTCTAGCTTCACCCCAGATGATTGGGGAGGAAACACAAACCCACAAGAAGGAAGAGCTCTCTATACTGTTACCAAAATGACAGTGTATGCAAGGCTGGGAGACGCTGATAGCGGAGACAATGGTGTCAACGTTGTTATGGGTAGTACTACTGCATCTTTTAATAAAGCAAGAACTAGAGCGTATAGTACCTATGATGGATCAAGCCAGCTTGGTAGTAGCTATAAATATATGGCAGGGAATGTTTCTGCAGTATTAGGAAGCACCTCAGAATATTATGGTGGACTGGAAGCTCTGGGTCCAGGAGGAGCATACACCTTAAGGGGGTCCGCTTCAGGAGAGACTACGTATGTTGTAGCACCAAGCACTGGCTCTGTTACCTATAGTTGGAGTGGATATCAGCAATACCTCTCTCTTGAATACTATGGACTACCGAATGCACCATCTTCTTTGTCTGCAACCACAACAGGTCAAAATAGCGTAAGCTTGTCTTGGGGATCTGTCTCTGCTTCTGGTGTTGCTACTGGTGCAGATGGATATGATGTTCAATATAAAGCATCATCATCTTCTACTTGGATATCATTTACAACAACTACTTCTACATCTGCTTCTGTAACTGGACTATCTGCAGGAACAGCCTATGACTTTAGGGTAGCAGCCTATGACAGCACTATCAGAAATGTTGTATCAGGATCTACTGGGCCATGGTCATCTACAGCCAGTGCAACTACTGAATCAGATACCCCACCAGTTCCAGCACCAACATGGAGTGGCTCTTTTAACTCTGGACAAATTAATACTGGGTATGTTCAAGACTCTGCAAGGGCATCAGGACACGATACTGCATATGGAAATATCTATATATCTTCTGGATCGTTGCCACCAGGGTTATCAGGAAGTGCTTCTGGAGAATACTACTACGTAAGCGGAACCCCAACATCTTCTGGAACATACACATTTACTCTTCGTGCAGAAAACGACGGCGGGCCAGCAGAACAGCAGTTCTCTATTTATATAGCATCTTTGCCAGCCCCGTCATGGATTGACCAGACACTAGCTACTACAGCTACAATTGGAGTATCCTATTCTGATTCGGTTTCAGCATCCAATGTTGATAGCTGGTCCTATTCGGGAACTCTTCCAGCAGGATTAATTTTTAGCAATGGCTCTCTTGGAGGAACCCCAACAACAGCAGGAAGTTACACCTTTACTATCTATGCCTCCAATACTTCTGGAACTACAGAAAAAACTTTTACAATTACAGTTGAGTCAGCACTTCTTAATGGAGGTTACAGAATGACAGGACCAAGCTCATCTACTCAACTAACAACTTTTAAAAGGTATAACGGAAGCAGCTGGGTGGATCTGACAGTAGCTAAAAGATATAATGGAAGTAGTTGGGAAGATATCTAGTGACGAATGCACTTGTATTCGGTGCAGGTGGACTTATAGGAAGTCATCTGGTTAAAAGGCTTAAGGCTATGGGCTACTGGGTCAGGGCAGTGGATATAAAGGAGCCAGAGTTTTCAAAATCTCCAGCAGATGAATACCTTCTCTTAGACCTAACAGATTATGAGTCTGTAAAAAAGTCTATATCTCTACATGGCCACCCATTTGACGAAATATATCAGCTAGCAGCAGATATGGGTGGTGCAGAGTATATTTTTGTTGGCGACAACGATACAAATATCATGACTAACTCAGTGCAGATAAACCTTAACCTAATAAAAGCAATCCTTGAGCTGGGAATGTATAGTTCAAAAATATTTTATTCAAGTAGTGCTTGTATTTATCCAGAAGAGGCACAGCTAGACAGTAGTATAGTTAACTTAGTAGAAACGGCTGCCTATCCAGCTAATCCAGATTCAGAGTATGGATGGGAAAAACTATTTAGCGAGAGGTTGTTCTCAGCTCTGCACAAAAACTACGGAGTCCCCGTAAGAATTGCTAGATTTCATAATGTCTTTGGGCCAGAAGGAACATGGACTGGCGGAAAAGAAAAAGCACCAGCAGCAATTTGTAGAAAGATAGCATCTGCTAACTGGGGGACAGAAGTAGAAATCTTTGGCGATGGAGAACAGCTAAGATCTTTTCTATTTATAGAAGATGCATTAGATGGTATCTATGCACTAATGAAATCTGAATGTGTATTGCCAGTAAATATAGGCTCCGACATGCCTGTCACAATTAATCAGCTTTTTGACATAGTGGCAGACATTGCTGGCAAAAGACTAAAGAAAAAGCATATACCTGGACCAACAGGGGTTGTTGCTAGAAACTCAGAAAACACTTTTGTATTTCAGCAAACTGGATGGAAGCCAAAAACCCCATTGGCTAGAGGATTAGAAAAAACTTTTTGGTGGATAGCAGACCAGATAACTTAGTCTGAATAGTTTCCAACAATCTTTTTTGCTTCAGGGTATGTAGTCCAAGCAGACCAATCAGTTCCACCATTAGATATTTCCCAAGCTACCCTAGCATTAATCCCAGGATTAAATAAATCTTCGTTTCTAGAAAGCCCAAACTGTTCAAGCCTTTGCTCCTCTAGACCCCTAAACATATTAATCTGGAATAGACCATAAGAGTTATCACCAGTTAGGTGATTTGGGTTATGAGCATACATTCTTCTTGTTGACTCTAGGAAAATGATTGCTTGAGCCATTCTAAGAGAATACCCTTCAAAACCTGCGTATCGTAAAACACGCTTTAGCTGATCAACATCCATTTGCTTTGCAGCAACTTCTGGTTTTTCCCAAGGAGCTATTGTAATAATTTCATAGCTAGAGTTTCTAGTAAAGTCAGGAGCATTTAGGTCAATCCATCCGTGGCTACTATCTTCTGTGCCAACCAGACTTCTTACTTTACCTAATTGTAAACTTTGTGTTTGGGGTTCTGAGTCATCAGCAAGAACAGCTGGGGCAGTTATCATATGGCATTCTGAGATACCGAGAACTACCATTCCGACAACGCCTACTTTGGCAATAGTTTTGTTCATAAGACTTACCATTATACCAGTGATTTCCCCAAAAGTCTATGCTATAATATAAGATATGGCAAGAGGCGGACCGCAAGGACTTGGAAGCACCCCACCACAATTAGTTTGGACTATTGTGCGTGGAGATACTGCTGCATTTAAGGTTTATGCTACAGATGATAATAGGATTCCGCTAAATATCCCAGACTACACAATCTCAATGGAGATTAAGAGACCAAATAACTCTTCAGATTTGGGAATTATTACAGACGATGCAACCCTAGTGCTTACACTAAGTCCATATCAAGATCCAGACGATGAGGCTGGCGAATTTACTGTCCGCTTATCGGCTGCACAGTCATCTCAACTCGAAACAGGAGATATTTTTGACATAGAGCTACGCTCTGCACAGGATGCAGTTGTATGGACAGTTGGTCAGGGTAGTGTTTCAGTAGTTGAGGATGTAACCAACTAATGGCAAAGTCAACATTCTATACTAAAGACAGATATAAAGCTGACTTTATTCAACCAAAAAAGTATACCGCTAAGTTTATTGATGTCAAAAACAATGTTAAAATTACAGAAATATTACCATTTCGTGTAAAATTTGTAAACATTGGCATAGAGGCGTATGGTCCAGGCAATGCTGCCCCGATTGGCATTGCTATCATAGGTCTGAACAACTATGTAATGTAGTTTTATTTAAAAAGGGCTCTATAATAGAGCTATGTCTAGAACGTCTATCCCATATGTAAAAACCCGCTTTGAGCAGGGTGATCGTCCTGAGCAACAGGACTACGAAGATCTTATCGATACCGCTGCAGGTCAGGCAACTGATCTTGGAACAGCTGGTAATAACGAAAACACCATCTCTGGAATTGAGAATGCAACCGTAATCGACAGCTTTGATGCAACGGTATGGAGAATGGTGAAATACATTGTTTCTATCTCAAAGACTACAGAGGGAGATAACAAGTTCTATGCAACAGAGTTCACCATCTTGGTAGACGGATCAAATGTTTCCGTTGCCGAGTATGGAACAATTGACAATGATGGGAATATGGGCACCATTGATGTCTCTCGTACTGGAGATACAGTCGCTTTGACTGTGACCCCAGATTCAGCTATCAAGCCAGTTACCGTGCGATATGGTCGCATTGGTCTCAAGGCTTAATTTATACAGGAGATGATTAATAAATGGCTACAGTAAACAAAAACTTTAAGATCAAAAATGGTCTTGTAGTTGAGGGCACAACAGCTACAGTAAATAACTTTGATATTCTGACCAAGAGTTCAGCTGACCAGAGTTACATTACTACGCTCGTTGGAGGCTCAGGTACTTCCACAAACACCCCAGATACCCTAGTACTTCGTGATTCAAATGGAGACTTCGCTGCTGGAACAATCACAGCAACATCGTTTGTCGGAGACCTCACAGGCGATGTACTCGGTGATGTAACTGGTACAGTATCTGACATTTCAAACCACGATACAGATTCGCTTTCTGAAGGTGTAACAAACCTTTACTTTACAGATGCACGTGCACTATCTGCTACATCAGCTGCATATGACCCAGCTGGCTCAGCTTCTACAGCAGAGGCCAATGCTAACACCTACACAGATGGAGAGATTTCTACACTAGAGTCTTCTCTACAGTCATATGCCGATACAGCAGAAGCAGATGCTATCACTTCAGCTAACAGCTACACCGATGGTGAAATCAGCACTCTAGAGGGTTCTCTTCAGACATACGCCGATGATGCCGAGGCAGCTGCAAACAGCTACACCGATAGCCTCGTTGGAGATGCTACTGTTGACGGTACTGGCGGAAATACAATTACTGACCGCATTGCTACAGCAGTTGCTGATCTTGTAGATTCTGCACCAGCTACTCTTGACACACTGAATGAGCTAGCTGCAGCTCTGAATGACAACCCAGATATTATTTCTGACCTCACCACATCTATTGGTGAAAAGGTTGCAAAGTCTGGCGATACCATGACAGGTGCTCTGGTTCTTTCTGGAGACCCAACACTTGCCCTACACGCTGCTACAAAGCAGTACGTAGATGCAGCTGAGTCTGACGCAGTAACCACAGCTAATTCTTACACCGATGGTCGTGAGACAGCAATCACCACAGCTTACGAGGCTTACGCTGACCAGGCTGAGACAGACGCTAACACCTACACTGATGGACAGATTAGCACTGTAAATACTACAATTGGTGCACTAGACACTGATGACGTAGCTGAGGGTTCAAACCAGTACTTTACAGACGCTCGTGCAAAGACATCCGCTGCAGACTTGCTAACAAATGCAAGCCTAACCAACATCACCATCTCTGGTGACGGAACTGGTCTTACAATTACAGCTGAGAACGGTGTTGCAGATTCTGACACTGACGATCTAGCTGAAGGTTCAACTAACCTTTACTTTACAGACGCTCGTGCACAGGCAGCAGTTGCAACTGACATCTCAGATGCAGTAGCAGCTGGTGATGGAACAGCTACACCAACTTACCTAGCAGTAGATGTAAACTCTGTTGCTCTTCAGGTTGCTGCTACCCAGTCGGTAGCTACAGCAAGCCAGGTAGTTGCATACAGCTGGGCACTTGCCGACTACGGCTCTGCAGAGCTTGTTGTTAAGGTTGGAGACGGAACAAACACCGAAATCTCCAAGGTCTTGCTAACACTTGACAGCTCTAACAACATTGCTATCACAGAGTATGGAAATGTACAAACAAGTGGCTCACTATCTTCGGTTTCCGCTGGAATCAACGGAACAGACATAGAGCTGCTTGTAACAACAGAAAACAACAACAGTGATGTCACAGTCACTGGAACCTTGATGGTCTAAATTAATTAAAGAGGGAGTGGTAATAGATGGCAACATCAAACAAAGACTTTAGAGTCAAAAATGGAATTCAGGTAGCTGGAGATGCTACCATTGGAGGTACAATTAGTGCCTCTGACCCTACAGCGGATTCCCATGTAGTTACAAAGTCTTATCTTGATGCCAATGCAGGTAAAATTCCTGTATCTTCTACCGCTCCCTCTTCACCATCAAATGGTGCATTGTGGTTCGACACAATCACCCAGAGAGTTAACGTCTACTACAGTGGCGTTTGGATTACGATTGCAACAATTCAGGATGCTGAAGTTCTACAAGACCACATCCACGACACGTCAATCGAAGGAAATGGACTTATCTCAACTACATTTGTTGAGGGTGGGACAGTTTCTGACCCACAATCTCTGGCAGTTAGTGCTGGAGACCCATCAACTACAGATTGGGATACAACTTGGTCTGGCGGTATCGTAACAGATCAGTACAACTAAATATCATCACTAAAATAGTGGTATAATTTAAAAAGATAGGGCAACACCCTTCATTAGGAGATTAAATAATGGCAACTAGAATGCAGCAACGCCGTGGAACTGCGGCAGAATGGACAGCAGCAGATCCAGTACTCGCTGCTGGCGAGATTGGTTATGAAACCGACACTGGAAAATTTAAGTTTGGTGACGGAACCAACACCTGGAGTAACCTAGAGGCTTTCTCGGATGCTTCCGCTATTATTGGTGCTGCCCCAGCTACCCTAGATACTCTGGCAGAGATTGCAATTGCAATTGACGAGAACCCAGACTTCTATACAACAGTAGCAGCAAATACTAATGCAATTGCTTCGCTACAGAGCGATCTTTCAACAACTACAACTACTCTGACAACACAGGATGCAACTAATTTGCAGGCAGCCTTTGACTATGCAGATCTACAGGATACTGCTGTAACATCGGCATATCAGCTAGCAGATACTCAGCTAGAGACTGACTATCAGGCTGCAGATACGACTCTTCAAAACAACATTGATGCAGCCACAGCAGATATTACTCAGTTGCAGGCAGATGTAACTTCAGATGCTGCTGACCTTGTAACCCACGCTGCCGTAACCACAAATGTGCACGGTATTGCAGACACAGCAGAGCTTGCTACGAAGACATATGCACAAGATGCAGCAAACGATGCTCAGGCAGCAGCAGAGGCAACAGCAGAGGCATATGCAGATAGCCTAGCATCAAATTATGATGCTGCAGGAGATGCAGATGCAGCTGTAAGCACCCACAACTCTACAACCACAAATGTTCACGGTATCGCAGACACATCAGTTCTAGCGACAGACACTGATGTATCTTCTGCAGTATCTACTCACGCAGCTATTACAACTAACGTGCACGGTATTGCAGACACCTCTGTGCTTGCAACAACTTCAGATGTCACTGCAGCACAAACAGCTGCTGAGGGACACGCAGATGGAGAGATTGTAACCCACGCTGCTGTAACCACAAATGTTCACGGCATTGCAGATACATCCGACCTAGCACTTCTAAGTGGTGCAGACCAGACATTCTCTGGAAACATTACAGTGTCTGGAGACTTTACAGTATCTGGTACTACAACTACAGTTAGCACACAGGACCTAGTCGTAAATGACCCAATGATCTACATTGGTGAGGGCTCAACCTCTAACACTGCAGACCTTGGTCTCGTAGGATCGTTTGATGACGGCACCTACCAGCACGCAGGTATTGTTCGTGATGCTTCTGACGACATCTGGAAGCTCTTTAAGGGTGTTACAGACGAGCCAAGCACAACAATTAACTTTGCTCAGGGATCACTTGATGACCTAGCAGTTAACAATGTTGAGGTGGCTGGAGTTGTATTTACAGATGGAACTCAGACAAAGGTTGGAGTGCCTTCCATTACACCAATCGCTGAGAAGACAGCAGCTTACACACTTACAAGCACTGACGAAAAAGACACAATTATTGAGGTCAACAGTGGTTCTGCAGTAACACTAACTATCCCAGAAGATGCAACCGTAAACTTCCCAGTAGGTTCTACGCTAGACATCATTCAGACTGGAGCTGGTCAGGTTACAATCGCTGGAACTGGTTCGGCAGTAGTAAACGGAACCCCTGGTACAAAGCTACGCACACAGTGGTCATCCGTTACCCTCCTAAAGAGGGCAGCAAACTCATGGCTTGTCTTCGGAGATACAGCCGCTTAAAAATTGATAGGAGAAAATTAGCATGGCAATTGGAAAAAATCTAGGTGCAAACTCACAGAGCTCAAATGACTTTTTGGAGCCATTTGCACCAATTAATGTAACAGCAACAAACGTCGGTACAGATAGGCCGTATAACGATGGTGCTGCTTCAGTATCTTTCGAATTGCCAGCTAATTCTCCTGCTGCAACATCATATGAGGTGACCGCTTCTACTGGAGAGACAGCAACTGGATCATCTTCTCCAATTGTTGTTACTGGTTTTGACTCAGGAGATACTCCAACATTTACTGTTGTTGCAAGCAATGACTCTGGAGATTCTCCAGCATCATCTGCATCCTCTGCAATAACTATTACAACAGTTCCAGCAACTATGGCTGCTCCATCTGTTTCCTCTCCAACACCTTCTGCAGCAACCAACGCTGCTGGTGCAGAGCAAGATGTCGTTACTTGGACAGCACCTGCTAATGGTGGATCAGCAATCACAAACTATCACTGGACCTCCTCTGACGGCAAGTCTGGAGATACGACAGAGCTTTCTGTAACTGTAAACCAGGAGGGTGGAACTTCACAGACATATACCGTCTATGCAACTAATGGAAATGGAGATGGTGCTGATTCACCAGCTTCATCTTCAATTACTACATTTGGATTTACACCATTTAGCTTTACTCCATTCGGTAACTTCGGATTCACTCCGTTTGGATTTGTTCCTTTTTCTAACTTTGGATTTGTTCCATTTGGCAACTTTAGCTTCACTCCAACATTTGCTTTTACACCATTTAACTTTACTCCATTTGGTAACTTTGCCTTCACACCGTTCAACTTCACACCGTTCAACTTCTTGCCATCATTCCTCAAGTAGCTTTGTGCTATAATATTTATAGCAAAGAACGGAGTATAGTTTGCAACAGTATGATCCAACAATAAGTAAAAGTCACTCTACCCAGCCACACAGGTTTTTTGAATATTTTCTTGACAATGATCTAGATGAGCTAAAAAAAGAGCTTTTAGTAAGGTATGATCTTATTGAGCAAGCCAAGGTTGCAGGAGTAACTCCAGTAGGCGACGCAGAAGTCTGGAAAGACACTGGCAGTATTTCAACCATGAAGTGGAGGCAGTATAATGTTTTTCAATTCCACATTGATGGGGTTAGAAAGCTATATGATGCAATTTCTAGTATGGTTAAAGAAGCCTGCAACTATTACGAGGTAGATTTTTCTGAACAGCAGTATATGCTACAGGGATGGTTTAACGTAAACTATTCTAAAAAGGGAAGACTTGACTGGCACGATCACTCTCCAGTAGGAGCACCATTCTATCATGGATACTACTCTGTTTCCGCTGAGCCATCAGAGACACACTACTATGCTTTTGGTGAGCACAAAATTAACAATAACGTAAATAATAAAGCCATTCTTTCAGAAATGGGACACTCACATGCAATGGCCGATTGGGACTGGGAAGGTCCTAGAATCACAATTGCGTATGACGTAACACCACTTTGGGCATTAAAGGATGCAGGACTTGAGGCAGAGCAGCATTGGCTTCCCCTTTCATAAGATCTATAAAAGCTCTTTGGTGTAAGATTAGAGGCCATAATACTGAAATTAAGCAGTGTCCTGTTACGGGAATAAGGTCTTATACATGTAATGAATGTGGACCTATCCACGATAACAAAAAGCATAAAATGTCATTCAACTAGTGGTATAATAGTTTGTATCTATTAGGAGAATAAATTTTGGCCGTTCAGAGAATTACCCTTAGGCGTGGTACCACTGCTCAGTGGGATTCAGCCAATCCAGTTCTTGAATTTGGTGAAATCGGTGTTGAGATTAGAACCGATGGAACAACAGCATTTAAGATGGGCGATAGCTCAACAGACTGGAGCAACCTAGAGCCTTTTGAAGCAGGAAGCTTCCAAGACTATCTTCTATCATCTAGCGTGGGAGAAAATGATGGAGTGGCTAGCCTAGACACAAATGGTCAGGTACCAACAACTCAGCTTGCAAATGCAGTCTCTGCAATTAACACTGCCATTACGGCACATAATACTACAACTAATGTACACGGCATCGCCAATACTGCTAATTTGGCAACAAGAGAGTATGTAGACAATGTTGCAGCTGGTATTGTTGCAAAGCCTGCTGTAGAGGCAGCTACAACATCTAACCTAGATGCAACCTATGATAATGGAGCATCTGGTGTAGGGGCAACCCTTACTGCTAACTCTAACGGTGCATGGACATCTCTTGACGACGTGACCACAGACTGGGAATTGCTAGATGGCATTCTTGTTAAAGATCAGACTAATGCTGCAGAAAATGGAAGATACGTAATTGAAGACCTTGGAGATGCAACCTCTCCTTGGGTTTTGCGTAGGTGCAGTCTTTGCGACGAGCCAAGCGAAATTCCAGGAATGTATATCTTCGTAAAGTATGGAACACTTAATGCTGGTGCAGGTTATGTAGCACTTGTAGATGATCCAGCAACATTTACTGTTGGAACAAGCGATATCACAATGACACAGTTTGCTGGAGGAGTATCTCTGACAGCGGGGACAGGAATAGTTGTAGCAGGAACCCAAATATCTGTAGACACGACAGTAATTGCAGAGTTGGTAGATCCAACATTTACTGGAACACTAACTGCAGACGCAATAGATGCTGTATCGGTTACTGGTGGAACAATTATTGGAAATCTAACGGGCAATGCAGACAACGCCCTGAAGATTAACAATCGCTCTCTCTTTGTTCAGGCTAATGCACCTAGCAGTGGTATGGTATCTGGAGATATTTGGATTAAGACTGCTTAGGAGCTAGCATGGCACAAATCGCTATATATGTTGACAGCATTGGCTCTACATCAGCTAGTGGTCGCCTAAACGTTTATAATGCTAGTCCTTCCATGGGTGCAACAGCATATGGACATCTTTTTCTCGATCTTTACACAAGAATTGGTAGCAGTAGTGGTGCAGCCATTAACAAACTTGTAACACTAAACTGGTCAAGAACAGGGCTAAGCCCAGGAACTACCTATGATTTGGACGCATGGATGGACACATCTACGTCTACTCCTGGTAACTTTTTTGACGGCTCAGCAAGTGCAATTTATGCAACTAGCGTATCATTTACTACAACAGCTGCAGCTCCAACTTGGACAGATAACAGCATTACCTCTACTGCCAGAGTTGGATCATACTATAGCAGCTCTATTAGTGCTAGTAATGCAACCTCCTATACCTGGAGTGGTCTTCCACCAGGAATAAGTGCAAGTGGTGGATCTATTTCAGGTACTCCATCTAGCAGTGGAAGCTACAGTGTTAGCTTTTATGCTTCAGGTCCAGGAGGAAACAGTTCTACTATTACTAGAACAATCAACGTAGCAAACAGATACCCATCATGGACAGACAACACTGTATCAACTAGTATGAGGCAAGGGGTTTATTATTCGGATGGGGTAAGTGCAAACTATACTAGCTATTATACTGCTTCTGGTAGCATTCCTGCTGGACTTAGCTTTAATACTAGCAATGGAACATTCTCAGGAACACCTACAAGTCCAGGAAGCACATATACTTTTGCTTTCCAAGCATTTAATGCTGACGGGGAAGGAATAGGAACATCTAACTTTACCGTCACCGTCAAATATCCACTGGCAACTTGGACTGACGATACGATATCAACAGCATTTGCTATTGATACTCCGTATTCTGACTCTATATCTGCAAGCAATGCTGCTGGATATGCAGTTTCTTCTGGAGCACTTCCAGATGGAATATCGCTAGATACTTCGACAGGTGTAATTTCTGGAATACCAGTTGCACCTGGAACCTTTAACTTTACACTGTCTGCTTATAATGGCAGTAATGAGTATATCTATACATCTCCTTTTTCAGTCACTATTGATGACATTGGCGGAAAAGTATTTGTGTATGACGGATCTAGCTGGATAGAACGAGAGCTAGATACATATAATGCTGGTTGGTCAAAGGCAACTGTATACTATTATGATGGTACACAGTGGCAAAAATCACTGCAGTAGTATGATAAAATAAAGTAGGAGAATTATGACACAGCCAGCCAACCTTTATGCGGAGAAGGTATTTTCAGAACACCCGCTAGCTCTTTGGTCACTGGATGATTCTTCAGAATTCCTCTCTCTGATATCACAACAAAACAAAAAGTTAGTAAACTGGAATGTTTCTGGCGGTACGGCAACAACAGCTCAGCTTTCTGGATTAAGTGCACCAGTGGTAAGTCCAACAACAGAGATTGACTTCTCTGGCACAAGCCAAGTTATAGCTATTAGCCCAGACGTAATATCAACACAAGATTTAGATTCAGATAGAGGAAGTTTTAATATATCCTTTTACCTATATTCTCAGAATTCAGCCATAGACTCTGTTGACGTAGGATACGAGTATACTGATGGAACAACAACACAGGTTCTAGAAAATTTTGAGATTGCTGGTACTGGTGTTTGGGCATTTGTATCAAAAACATTTGATATTCCTGATACCTCATCAAACTTACGAATAGTTATCAAGGTAAACGCCAGCTCTGACGGTAACTATAGCTGCTATATAAATGCAATTTCTATGGCACAGTGGTCAGAGAACTATGCTACAGCAAGCTCTGGTGTTGCTTCTAACAGCCTTTACTCTTTGCATGGAGCAAGTATTGGCATCACAAATGCCCCAGCAGTTAGGGCAGCAGCATATGGTCTTGGAGAAAACCCAGGATACTACTTAGCATCAGAAAATAAAATGTATGCATACAATGCTGGGTTTCCTATTGTGTATGGCTCATCCAATGCAACAAAGATTATTGAAAACCCTAACGGACCATCACTAATATTGCCAGGTCTAGGCCTAATGAATGAGTCTGGAAGATATAAAGATCTCACACTAGAATTTTGGATGAGGGTATCAACAAGCTCCTATACTGCTACTAGGATTATGGGTCCAGTAGCTTCTACAGACGGGCTATACGTAGACGGCCAATTCCTGACATTTAAGCTAGGCAATCAAACGATGTCCCACTTTGTTGGAACCTGGGGCAGACCAATGTTGGTCCACCTTAGATTTATTGAAAACTCTATTAGCATGCTAATTAATGGAGAAGAGGTTGTGTCTATGATTGTAGATACTGCCACTATAGATTTGCCAGCCAGAACAAACGAAACACTGTCCTCTCTTTTCTATGGCTTTGATCAAGACTGGGTAGGATTCTATGGCAGTGATGACTTCCTTTACTTCGATATAGAGTCTCCAGCCCTATACTCTTATTCTGTGCCATCTGTTGTGGCAAAGCGTAGATTTATCTACGGTCAAGGTGTAGAGTATCCAGAAAATAGCAACAGCTCCATATCGGGTTCAGCAGCTATCATTGACTATCGTAATTCCGAGTATGCAAACAACTACTTATACCCAGATCTTGGATTATGGAATCAGGGAATATCAGAGAATATATCCACTACTTCTGACAGTATTAGTGCACCAGATTACGAGCTTCCATCTGTATTTCTTAAAAACTCAAATGAGTCAGGCTGGCTAGAGGCTTGCAGAGTTGCAAATACAGAGAACAGGCCATACTTTAGCTTTGGGCTTGACGATGAGACAGACCCTGGAGGCTACCTTCTATTTAACAGCATTGACCTGCTGCAAAAAGATCTTAAGGCTGCCTACATTGTTTTTAGGTCAGACTCAACTAGCCAGCAAACACTATTCTTAATTGAGGACAAAGTGACTGGAAACTACTTCGAAGTTTCTGTTAGCGACTCACAGCTTATCTACCAGCTATCATACAACTCAGAAATAACCACTGTGACTAAGGAAGACCAGCACATTGTGGGTATTAGTGCTGCAGCTGGAATTGACATAGATAGGTTTGCAGAAACATACGGCTCAAACATATCTTCCTTCTTCGGTGCCAAGAGTAGACTAAGGATGTATGTTGGAGGCAAGCCAGGATACAATAATACTTTTACTGGTAGGATATATAAGGTTGGGCTCTCTACAGCAAGAAACCTTAGAAAGGTTAGCGAGTTCTTTACTGATGACGGAACATCTGTAAATATTCAAAATCTTTTTGAGGACTACCTTGCAGCAGATCCATCGGGAATCTATGGTGGAGACTACGACACTACAAGCACAGACTTTTTAGATGGTGGATTTCCAGACTCATTCTTAATTAGTAGCACTCTATATGGCCACACAGCTACATATACCCTATTCCCTAAACTATACTTAGGAGCATTTATTCTAGATGTTGCAGTAGACTCTGCTTGGCAAGACTACCTGCCACTAAAATACTTTGCCAAAAATGTTTCAGATATTGAGGGCAATACAGAGTATGCACTAGATTACTTACAGATAAATCTAGACAGCCCAACTGTCTATGCTCAGGATGGAGATAGCTACAACACAAGCAATGCATCTGTAAAGACATACGTTTCATTCCAGTATCTTGCCGATGGTGCCAACGTCCTTTCTGAAAACATAGCCAACTCCTATCCTGCACCACTAAGCAGGTCTGTAGAGCCAGGAGATGAATGGACTACTTCTAAGTATGAGATTGTGGATGGCTCTATTGTCTTTCCACCTAAGAATGTAAGCTTTGATGACATTGCAGTAGTTATACATATTGATATGAATATTGCAGGAGTGCAGAGCGGAAACATTAGGATAAGTTCTTTGCAAATAGCCTCTCAGGTGCAAGAGGAAGCATCGCTGACTCCAATTAACACTAAGCTAGGTCAGGATATTTACCCTTACATAAAGAAGGGTATTTACTATGACTACTCAGCACCAAACCCAGTTCAAATCTATAAAAACAGCAGCCCATATCTATATATCTGTGATGATACAGGAATTCAGCTAGTAGGGGATACCTCAGCAGATAGAGCAATTCGTTTCCCAATTAATCCACAGAGATCTGCCACATATAGAGTTGGTGGAGTGCAGATGCTAATGAGGTATCACGAACAGTCATTCCCAACAACACCAGAAAAGGTAATGACCATATCCTCAAGAGACCAATCCATAATCGGATATGTTGTTGCCGAAGAATCCTCTCAGACCAGAGGAAGGCTCTATTTTGAAAATGAGGCTGGAGTAGAGGCACCAGGTGTATCACTCTTTGTTAATGGGAATCTAGTTCGTAATGGATACTTACTTGGTAATGAATGGAATATGATAGGTGTTCAGATGGCAGAACCTCTAAATATGGATAGTTTTTCTGGATTTGTAGATATTTCTGGTAATATTGGGGTAGATTTAGTTTCAAGTTATAAGATTGCTCCAGATAAGACTGGTGTTACAACAAAGTTTAGAACGTGGGCAGAGCTAGAAAGCATTCTTGATGACGAAGGTATCAACCCAGCTACATGGGGGAACTTCCTATCTCACGTCCCAGTCATAACATGGGCCAATGTGCTTTACATCCCAACCACTATTCAGTATCTTATTGACATAGCTGGCATATATAAGACTTATATTGGAACAAACAAGTTTATTGTCTCTGATACTAGCAGCTTATTGTTTAATAATTACAAGTATCGAGCATATATTGGTGCAGTTTGGAACTCAAGTGTTGTTTCTCCAGTTTAATGTGGTATAATATTGTTCATGGGTAATAAGAAAGAAAAGCAAGATTTATTCGCAGAAGCACTAGGAAAAGCTAAGCTAACACTAATGCCACAGTCTGGTTACGCCTGGGGCGTATACGTTTGGAAGAAATCAAACGGAAAATGGTTTACCGATGGTAACGGAAATGTTCTAAATGTTCCTGCCAACAAGGGTGACCAGAACCAAATTCAGAAACTTAAAGATGCTGCAAGGCATTATGGAGAGCCAGAGGGAGAGGCAATATTCTTCCCTGGATCAGCAAGAATTACAGATGAAGAGCATAGCGAACAGATGGACAGAATGAAGCAAGGACTAATTCCTTCCATGAATGACGTTGGTGCCCTCATAGCTGCAAAACAGACACTTAACGCATATGGAGATGAAGGCTAATGTCAGAAGCAAATGAATACATCGTTGGAGCCAGACTGGGAGAGACAAAGCCAGAGGTAGATAAGTTTCAGCAACAGGACCCATTTAACAAGTCCTGGGATGACCTCAAAGGACTAAACGGTCTAGATGCAAACTTTAAGCGTAGGGCTACAAGGATTGCCAAGAATGCCGTAGAGCCAACAGACGCTTACCTAAGAAACGCTGGTGCAATTAGAACTGGTGATGGTGCTAGTTCTAAGGAGATTAACCCAGGTGCTGTCTATCACAATGGGTACGGGATGTTTGATGTAATTACCCCACCATGGAATCTCTATGAGCTTGCTAACTTCTACGACACCTCATTTGCAAACCACGCAGCCATTGATGCAAAGGTAGAAAACATTGTAGGTCTAGGCTACGACTTTGAGATTTCTAGACGAGCTATGATGCAGCTAGAGTCAAATACTAATGAGACTGCTGTAGACAAAGCAAGGCGTAGAATTGAAAGAATGAAGATTGAGGTCCGTGACTGGATAGAAGGCCTTAACCAGGATGACTCTCTTACACATATTCTAATGAAGTTCTATACAGATGTGCAGGCTACTGGAAATGGATACCTAGAGATTGGTCGTAAAACAAATGGCGAGATAGGTTATCTAGGACACATCCCTGCTACAACAATGCGTGCCCGCAGACTTCGTGACGGCTATGTTCAGATTATTGGACAGAAGGTTGTCTACTTTAGAAACTTTGGGGCAAGGAACCAGAACCCAGTAACCAATGACCCAAGACCAAATGAGATTTTGCACTACAAGGAGTATTCACCACTAAATACTTTCTATGGTGTTCCAGATATTATGTCTGCCGTTTCCTCACTACACGGCGACCAGCTAGCATCACAGTATAACATTGACTACTTTGGAAACAAGGCAACACCAAGGTATATCGTTACTCTAAAGGGTGCAAAGCTATCTGCAGATGCAGAGGACAAGCTGTTCAGATTCCTACAGACTAACCTGAAGGGTCAGAACCACAGGACACTCTACATCCCACTACCTGGCGATAACGATATGAACAAGGTAGAGTTCGATATGAAGCCAATTGAGAATGGTGTCCAAGAGGCATCGTTTAACGAATACAGGCTTCGTAATAGAGATGACATTCTAGTAGCACATCAGGTTCCTCTATCAAAGATTGGTGGTGCAGACTCTTCTTCTATTGCTTCTGCACTTGCTCAAGATCGGACATTTAAGGAGCAGGTAGCTAGACCAGCACAGACCAACCTTGGCAAGATGATCAACAAGATTATTCGAGAGAAGACAGACATCTTCGAGTTTAAGTTCAACGAGCTTACCCTGACAGATGAGATTGCACAGTCACAGATTCTTGAAAGATATGTTAAGACTCAGGTTATGACACCAAATGAAGCTAGAGAGGCCCTGGGCCTACCACAGCGTAATGGTGGAGATGACGTATTTGAAATGTCTTCTAGACAGTCTACTGATGCACGAGCTAACCTAGCAGGTAATCGTGAAAGAGATGCAGAAAGAGCAAATAATCAGTCAGATGGTGATGCTACGATTAATGGTCGTAATGCCCAAGGGGAAGGAAATGCCTCTAACTAAAATTGTGTTATAATTGTATTACATTTTTGTAACTTTTACACAAAAGGGGTATATAATAAACTAGTATGACTATTTCAAAATCGCAGTTTACAACAGAGGGAGACAATCTCCGTCTGTCGATGCCCTTTTCTAAAGTTGATAAAGAGCGTCGCATCGTTTCGGGTTTTGCTACCCTAGATAATGTAGACCGCCAAGATGATATTGTAACCACGGACGCATCTCTAAAAGCATTCGCTAAGTTCCGTGGAAACATCCGTGAAATGCACCAGCCACTTGCAGTTGGCAAGATGATTGCATTTAAAGAGGATAAGTACTTTGACCCAGAATCCAAGAAGTTTTATTCTGGCGTATACGTATCAGCATATGTTTCAAAGGGTGCACAGGATACTTGGGAAAAGGTCCTGGATGGCACCCTTTCTGGTTTCTCTATTGGAGGAAGAATGAATGACTGGGATGACGCATACGACGAGAAGATGGATAAGTCCATTCGTGTAATTAAGGAGTATGACCTAGTAGAGCTATCGCTAGTAGATACACCAGCCAATCAGTTTGCAAACATCATGTCTATCGAAAAGGTAGACGGCGTTGATGTCGTCAAGGGTGACGTAGCAGACGTTGAGATTGAAAATGTTTTTTGGGATGAAGAGTCTGGAATGGTTCTAATTACTCAGGATGATTCCGCATCTAGTCCGATTAACGGAAATGCGATGAAGAATATAGGTTTCGTTGAAAAGAATGACAACGAGAAATCAGAAATGATAAAGTTCTTAGTTGATAGTGCTAAAGGCATTGATCTTTCTAAGATGAACAAGGAGGTAAGTCCTATGACTGAAGAAAACACAACTCCAGCTGATGAGGCTGTAGTAGAGAAATCAGACGAGGTCGCTCCAGAGGCAGTTGCCGTAGCTGAGGATGCCACAAAGGCAGACGAGGCAGAGGTTGCCAAGACAGATGACATGGATGAAGATGACATGGAGGAGAAGTCCGAAGATATGGACGAGACCGAAGAGAAGTCAGACAACATGGAAGAGGAAGAAGACGACAAGTCCTACGACAAGGAGAAGTCAGATTCCGTTGAGGCATCTGTTGAGACAACTGAAGAGGTATCAAAGTCAGACGATGTATCTGAAGCAGTTTCCGAACTGAAGGATGGAATTACATCAGCCTTTAGCGATCTTTCAGCAGTTGTTAAGTCTCTAAACGAGCAAATTGCTGATCTAAAGAAGTCACTTGATGGAGCCAATGCAGAGATTAAAGCCGTAAAGGACGAAGTCACTGCAGCCAAGAGTGGTCTTGATGAGTTTGGAAAGAGGGTAGATGCTGTAGAAACAGACACCGCTTTCCGCAAATCTGGCGATCTAGGCGAGATCGTGCAGTACCAACCAGAACAGGTTGAAAAATCAATATGGGGCGGACGTTTCCTCAAAACTGCCGACTTATTTAGTTAAGAAACAAATCACTTAGGAGGTGACAAAATGTCGGAAGAGATTATCAAAAACAATCCAGATGCCGCTGGTGCAGACTCAGGTCTATATAACGGTGAGGGTGCATTCGCATCTGGTGGAGTTGGAGGTGTAACCGATCCAGGTGCTAGCACCCTCGGAAACATTCCAACCGCTAGCTTCGGTACAACCACTGGAGCAAATGCTGTAAACCCTTCTGGTGATGCAGGTAGCGGAATCCTACGCCCAGAGCAGGCACAACGTTTCATTGATTACGTTTGGGATGCTACCGTTCTCGCCAAGGATGGCCGTCGTGTTACTATGCGAGCTAACACAATGGAGCTTGAGAAGGTCAATGTAGGTGAGCGTGTAATCCGTGCAGCTGCACAGGCTGATGGTGACTACACAAACACTGGTGCGACATTCAGCAAGGTGGAGCTTACTACAAAGAAGATCCGCTTGGACTGGGAGGTCTCAGCTGAGGCCCTCGAGGACAACGTTGAAGGTGCAGCACTAGAGGATCACCTAGTACGACTGATGACAAATGCTTTTGCAAATGACATCGAGGACCTTGCCATTAATGGTGATGGAGCAACAGGAAACTTCCTGTCCATCATGGATGGTTTCGTAAACAAGGCTAAGACTGGTGGCTACGCCCACGAGTCCGTAGTCACAGTTACTGACAACGCATGGACCCCAGAGGTTATGCAGAATGTTATCCTGGCACTGCCACGTAAGTACCGTGCACTTAAGAACAACCTTAAGTTCTACGTAGGTACAGACGCATTCCAGGGTATTGTCAAGAACAATGGTACACTAGCAGACGCTATTGCTGAGGCCTTCGGATCTCACCCAGGTGCTGCTGGTACAGAGGCTGGACGTGATCGTTACCTAGCAGGTACCGACCAGACATTCGGTGGTGCACGCACTACCCGTGTTCTTGGTGTTCAGGTTCAGGAAGTACCTTACTACCCAGATGGTTACGTTGACCTAACATTCCCACAGAACCGTGTATGGGGATTCCAGCGTGACATCACTGTAAACCGTGAGTACAAGGCAAAGAAGGATACTGTAGAGTACACCGTCTTCGTCCGCTTCGGTATTCAGTGGGAGGAAGAGGACGCAATCGCATATGCTGACGCAGCTGCGGATGCCTAAATCCTAACAATATAAACCCAAAGGGGCAGGGGCTATTCCAGCTCCTGCCCTTTTTAGGTTTTTATTCTGCTATAATATAATAAAGAATCTTAGGAGGAATCATGGCAGACGAGTTTAATCCAGATGCTACAGATGGCGACGGCGATGGCCTGGTTCAGGACGGTACCGAGTGGGAGCGTCCAGTAGAAGATGCAGCAGTAATGCCAGAGGTAGAGGCTGTTGTAGAAGAAGCACCAGAGGCTGAGGAAGATGGACTCATTTCATCACCAGAGCCAGTTGCTTCTGAGGAGCCAGCACTTGCACCAGTAAGTGACGGTGTCATTGGAACTAGCACAAAGAAAAAGACAACAAAGAAGGCACCACGTAAAGGTGACACATCACCTAAGCCAGAGACTGTTGCACTTTACTCAACACGTAACGTGTCATGGCCAGGAGTCGGTAGGGTCAATGTAGGACTTAACATTGTAACTAAAGACCAGGCAGAGCAGTGGCTAACACGTGAGCACATTAGGGCAGCAGATCCGAAAGACGTTGCCAAGGAGCTTTAAGCTAAATGGAGATACTGAGAGTTCCGCCGTATGATGTAGTAGAAGCATCACTAACTATTCCTGAGGGCTATGCCACACAGGATTTTGTTGCGTATATTACAGATATGGCGGATCTTTCTGTATCCTCACAATCTTTCTCTGGGGCAACAGGGGAAGAGTTCGTAGTAGAGCTTAGTGCTAAATTTGATAACGACTACTATGTTGAAATTCAAACAAGTGATAACAGTCTAGTTATCCACGACACTTACGAGGTAAGAAGGCCATATGTGTTGGCTACAGAGCATGCAGAGGTTGCCTCAGATATTGCAGAGTACAGAAAGAATGAAGAGCTTGCACGTGCAATTATTGACTCCATCGTAAGAGAAGGATTCTACTACCAAAAGAAGACTGCAGAAATTCCAGGAAGCGGAACAGACTTCCTTCCAGTCTGGGATAAGGTAGTAAAGGTAGCAAGCGTATATGAGAACAACGAACTTGTTACAGATAGAACATTTGGACTTTCTAGAGACCGCACAGCAATCGTTGAAATTGTTGAAGGTCCAAATAATAGAGATGAGCAGGCACGACTTGTATTGCCGTCGTCCTCATCTGACAGCGGTATCATTGGATACAGCTATTTAGGATTCCCAAAGAACTGGGACTACCGTGTTGTCTATGAGCACGGATATCCAACAGTACCATCCGATATCGTAAGAGCAGCAGAGCTACTCGTTGACGATATTGCATGTGGAAGAATGGATTATTACAAGAACTATGTTTCTTCATACAACACTGATCAGTTTAAGATTCAGTTTGAAAAGGGTGTATTTGAAGGAACTGGAAACCTAATTGTAGACAAGATTCTTTCCAAATACAAAAAGGCGATTTCAAAACCTGGAGTGTTATAATGGCAGATTGCAATACAGGAGACTTTCTTTTTCCGCTCTCTGCAGAAATCTTTTACCCTACAGTTGAGCAGGGTGCATACGGTAACGTAAAAAAGCAATGGATGTATGATAGGAATATTGCTATATCTGTTGCATCTCCAGGCTCTGCCATGAAAGAAGAAGTTACCCCAAATGTGAACATTACACAGGAAAAGGTTTTAGTTGGTCGTTCAAAGCAAGACCTACGAGTAACATCAGAAGATGGAAAGAACTCTATCACTAACGTTGTAATTAGCAACATTAAAGATAGAAACTGTAATCCAATTTATATGGAGACATCTGGCGTTCGTGCAAACAAGTCAACCATCTTTGAGGTTGCAAGCCAAGAGCCATACGTTGGACCTTTTGGAAAAGTAGAATACTACAAGATTGTTCTACGCCGTTCAGAGAATCAGGCGGTGGACATCTAATGAGGGTAGCATTTGACGACAAAAAGTTTTATAAGGATATGACTAAGTTTGTAGAGTATACAGAGGGATTCTTGCAGGGAGTTCAAAACGCAAAGCCACAGATACTAGACAAGCTAGGTAAGGAAGTCATTGAGCGTATCAAAGAGTTTGTTGATGCCAATGCAAGAGTCAACCCACAAGCTCTACACCACATTTATGAGTGGTCAATGACAGGAACACCACAGGGAAGACTCTTTGACCTAGGATATCGTGTAAGTGGTGCAGGCATATCCTTTAACTATACTTTTAGACAGTCTACCTCTATCTCAGATGGCTCTACCGTCCCATTCTATGACAAGGCTAGGATTATGGAAATGGGTATTCCAGTTACCATCCGACCTCGTAAAAAGGTTCTGGCATTTGAGGATAATGGCGAGCAGGTATTTACAAGCAAGCCAGTTGTAGTTGCAAATCCTGGAGGAGAAGAGACTACTGGTGCTCTAGAGCAAACACTCGAAACATTCTTTAACAGCTACTTTACTCAGGCATATCTAAACTCAAGCCAAATCTTTGACTACCTAAAAAACCCATTCCCATACAAGGATAATGTTCAGCGTGGTGTCCGTGGTGGTAGGGGATACGGAAGGTCAGTCGGGTATAGTTGGGCATCAGGAGGTGCAGCAGCATAATGGCAATCTATTATCCACCAGCATTTATTAATGCATATTTAGCAGAGAAGGTTCCAGCAGAGCTTGGAACAGATAGGTTTGATAATGGTCTGATGAAGTTTTTTCCTACTTCTCCAACAGCCATCGACGATCTTACAGAAACTTTTCCAGATGCTGCAGGAGATGTGTTTGCAGTGTTTGACAGGATGCTCAAGATGCGTAGGGGGCCATTCCCACACATGAAGTATGAGCAACTGCTTTACTATTTCTATAAAATGGCAGGGGATCCAGTAGACCTAATTGAGTCTACACAGGTAATTCAAGACCTACTAGATAGAGGAGATGAGTCTGCCCAAGAGCTTAATGCATGGATAGCCTCTCAGCCAAATGGCACTACAGAAGGCACAAAGGAAATCAACGGAGCAGATTTCTACCCAGTATTCTTTCATGAGCTAAAGATTTATCAGCTAGAAGAAACCAGAGACATTATTGACTTTGGCACAGCACGCACTTTTGCAGGAAACAAAATCATTATTGATTATTGTTGGCACAAATCATAATAGTCCAAAATTAGTGGTATAATTAGACTTGAGGAAACGAAGCCCTCTTATTCTATGAAAAAGAGGTGAATAAATATGGCATACACACGTGGTTCTAGCACTAACATTATTGTTGGTGCAGCTGCTCTCTTTACCTTTGGTACAGAGATGGCTGACTCCGACCTACCAGCATACGCTGATGGCGAGTCAATGCGTGACACACTGCAGGACGACAGTACTTTCACTAACGTTGGATACACCATGAATGGTTTGGAGCTTCAGTTCCAGCCAGACTTCGGTGAGGTCCAGGTTGACCAGGTACTTGACGTTGCCAAGCTATACAAGCAGGGCATGCAGGTCAACATGAACACGACATTTGCTGAGGCTACCCTAGAGAACCTTTTGGTTGCAATTGCTGCATCCAGCAGCGATCTCTATGACCTCACCGCAGGAACAGGTCTTTCAGACGGTTCCAAGGAGATGCTAGTTAACGCTGGTAATCTTGGTGAGTGCCCAGTAGAGCGTGGTCTTGTTGCTGTTGGTCCAGGTACAGGTGACTGTGCTCCAACAGAGCAGGTAGAGCGTATCTACGTTGCATACCGTGCATTGTCAATCGACAACGTAACAGTATCTGCAAAGCGTGATGAGGCTTCTATGTTCGACGTATCCTTCCGTTTGCTACCAGACAACAATGGTGCATACGGTAAGATCGTTGACCGTATTATCCCAGCAGGAGTGTAATAACTTCATAAAAGATTCCCCTGTCAAGCTATTGCTTGCAGGGGTTTTCTTTTGCTATAATAGTTAGATGGCTAATCGGGTATACGACAGTGAGACAATCACGCTAATAGATGGCCGTAGTATATACGTTACCCCACTAAAGATCTATTACCTTCGTAAGTTTATGGACAGTTTTAATAAACTATTTACTGCAACCACTGAAGATGAAAAGCTAGACATACTACTAGAGTGCACAGCAGCAGCAATGGGGCAATACTGTCCAGATATAGCTACTAAAGAAAAGGTAGAGGATTCTCTTGACATGGAGGGTCTGTATAAGATTATTGAGATTGCTGGTGGTATCTCGTTTAAAGGTCAGCCAGAAGAAGACAAGGTAAGAGAGCCAGACGGCTCTACATGGGATACTCTAGACCTAGTAAAGCTAGAGTCAAGAGCATTTTTATTGGGAATCTGGAAAGACTACCACGAACTAGAAACATCTATATCAATGCCAGAGCTAATAGCCATCCTTGAAGCTAAAAGCGAACTAGACCATGCTGATAAGAAGTTCCTTGCTGCAATCCAGGGTGTCGATTTAGATAAAGAGACTGGACAAAGTAGGCAAGATGAGTGGACAGCTATGAAAGAGCGTGTATTTGGAAAACCTAAAACAGATCCTAATGACGTAACATCTCTTCAAGGTAAGAAGGCAGCAGAGGCTGGATTCGGCATTGGCATGGGCCTCAACTATGAAAGAGTTGAATAATTTAGCCCCCTCTATGGTATAATTAATAACACCATATTGGTAAATAAGGAAGAGGAGATATGGCTACAACAGTGAATGAAGCAGAGACCCTAAAGTTGATTGACGGGACAGAAATTTCCGTACGTCCACTAAAGATTTCCCTGCTTCGTGATTTTATGAAGACATTTGAGGGTATAGCAGACGTAGCTACGGACAATGACAAGTCTATGAATATCCTAATGAAGTGTGTGCAGATTGCTATGAAGCAGTATAGTCCAGAGATTGCTGGTGACCTAAAGTCACTTGAGGACAACATTGATCTACCAACTGTATACAGCATTATTGAAAAGGCATCGGGAATTAACATGACCGAGGCTTTGGGCGGAAACAACCTGCCTAAGTAACAAAATATATGTGAGGTGCTAATGAATGGCTGATATACAGTCAAATATCAATGTAAATATTGATACGTCCAATGCGTTGGCGGCAGTCAAGCAACTTCAGGCACAGATATCAGCCTTTCATTCCTCCATACGTAATTCTGGTAACGCAGCAAACCAGGCACTTTCTGACAATCTTACTAAGAATCTTGTCAACTCTATTAATGCGACTAAGCAATTCTCTGCTTCGCTAACTACGGTCAATAACCGTGCACAAGCTTTTACATCTGCTCTAGAAAAGAACAAGTTTTCTCTAGGGCAGTATTTCCGTTATGGTGCAGCAACCACCAAGACTTTTGGAAAAGTATTCCGTAAAGAATTTAACACCATTGAGCAGGTAGCTCAAGAGCGTGTTAAGACTATGCAGACCCAGTTTATTACTCTGGGTAAAAATGCAAGCGGAGCCTTTGAGGCCATTAAGGTTAAGCCACTAACACTTGACATGCAGAACCTGGGAACTCAGGTAGCAATGACTGCACAAAAGCAGCAGATGTTTAATCAGCTACTTAATCAGGGATCAACAAACCTTCTAAACTTTGGTAAGAACACCCAGTGGGCTGGTCGCCAGCTAATGGTTGGTTTGACAATTCCACTGAGCTTGCTTGGTGGTGCAGCTATGAAGACCTTCTCTGAAATGGAAGAGCAGGCAATTAGATTTAAGCGTGTATATGGAGAGCTCTTTACAACCGAGTCAGAGACCAATGCAATGGTTGAAGAGCTAGATGCTCTTGCTAGAAGCTTTACCAAGTATGGCGTTGCAGTAGCAGACACAATGTCCCTTGCTGCAGATGCTGCTGCTATGGGTAAGATGGGTGCAGACCTTACCGCTCAGGTATCGGAAGCAACGAGGCTTGCAGTTCTTGGTGGGGTAGAGCAATCAGAAGCCCTGCAGACAACCATCTCTATTACAAACGCCTTTGGCACAGCAGCAGAAGAGCTAGCTGGAAAGATTGACTTCCTTAACGCTGTTGAGAACCAGACAGTAACTTCGATTGAAGATCTTACCATTGCTATCCCTAAAGCTGGTCCAGTTATTAAAGAGCTTGGTGGAGATGTAGAAGACCTAGCCTTCTTCCTGACAGCCATGAAGGAAGGTGGAATTAATGCCTCTGAGGGTGCTAACGCCCTAAAGTCTGGTCTTGCCAGAATGATTAACCCTACTAAGGCAGCATCAGAATTCTTGGCACAGTTCAACATTAATGTTAATGAGATTGTAGAAAGTAATGCTGGAAACATTACAGGTGCAGTTCTTGAGCTAGCCAGTGCACTAGACACTCTAGATCCACTAAATAAGTCACGAGCAATTGAGGAACTTTTCGGCAGGTTCCAGTTTGCACGTATTTCAACACTGTTCAACAACGTTGTAGCACAAGGAAACCAGGCACAAAGGGTTCTTCAGCTTACAGCATCAACTAGTGAAGAGCTAGCTATTCTAAGTGAGCGAGAGCTTGGCAGGGTAGAAGACTCACCGCTATACAAATACCAAAAAGCAGTAGAAGATGTTCAAAAGGCACTGATGCCTTTGGGGCAGCAGTTCATGGAGCTTATAACACCACTTCTGCAGTTTGCTACAAGGCTCCTAGAAGGATTTAATAACCTTGACGGCGGAGTTAAAAAGTTTATTACTGGTGCAATTGCAGCACTAGGACTTGTTGCCCCAGTTGCCCTGATGACATTTGGTTTGTTTGCCAATGGTATTGCAAACCTTATTAAGGGCTTTGGGCTAATCCGTAGTCTATTCCTAAAGGTAACCTATGCAGGAACTGGTCTAAGCTCACAGCTATCTTATATGACTCAGGAGCACCTGGAGGCTGCTAGTGCAGCGAATGCACTTGGTAGCACACACGGTAACCTGATGAATATCTTTACCGCAGAAACAACTGCAATACAAAACCTTATCAGGGCCTATGACCAAGCTACAGCAGCAATTCAACGTAATAACGTAGCTGCAGGCACACGTGCACGTGGTGGTGCTGCTGGAAGCATGAAGCTTGCAAGCGGTATTGTTTCTGTTCCTGGACCAAAGGGAGCAGGAGACATTGTCCCAGCAATGCTTTCACCTGGAGAAGCAATCGTTCCTGCAGAAATGGCACAGAAGTATGCCCCACTCATTAGGGGTATGATATCCGACAACATTCCAGGTTACAGCAAGGGTAGGGAAGGCCGAAGGGGAGACAACAGAGCAGGAACAACAGAAAGACGATACACCAAAGACTTTATCGATGAGTATGGAGAAGATCAGGGCCAGGCATATGCTGAAAGGCAAAGGCAGATTACAGAGGCAGAGCAAAGAGCAATTAAAAAGGCTGCCAAGCAAAATGAAAAAATTACTGGCCCAGTTGCTGACAGATACTGGGAACAAACAGATGCCGCTCACCTTGCAGATAAGTCTAGTGGATTTAGGTTTGGTAAAACTGTAAGGGCTGAGTCCGCAGTTTCAAATAATATTCTAAATTCTTTCAAGGGGCCTGGAGCAGGAAATGCTCAAAACAGAGAAGCACTAAAGAAATATCTCGATAAGCAAACACAAAGCTCCAAGAAGACTGCCTCTATTCTTAAACAGCTTGATCAGGGCTATGGGCTTACTGGTAAAAACGAAAAGTTGTTTGGGAAAGCACTTGACGAAGTTGGAGCAGATCTACGCTCTGGCAAAGCTACCTATTCGAGAAGTGGTAAAGGAAAAACTTTTGCTGGAACTGGTATTAGGTATGCAGGAGTTGCTGGTGCAGCAATTGGTGCAAGACAAGCAGAGTATGACAAGCTAAGTCCTAAAGAGAGAAGAGTGCTTGAGGGTCAAAGGCAAGCCGTTGTCAAAAACACTAAGGCAACAGAGAAAGATACAAAAGCAACACAGAAAAAGACTGCTACAACCAAAAAGGCTACTAACACTACAGCTAAGTCTGAGAGAGCAGAGGCAAAATCTGCTGCAGCTAGAAAAGGCTGGGAGACTCGTAGGGCAAACGCAGCAGCAGGTGCTGGCATGGCTCCTGGTATGGCAGCCCCAATGTCTCGTGAAGACAAGAAGCTTATGCGTCAGCAAAGAGCCCAGAGGCGTGCACAAATCGGCGGTAGGGCATTTGGTGCACTAGGAACAGCATCAATGATTGCTGGAATGGGCAGCATGATGGGTGGTCCAGTAGGAGATATTTCTCAAAAACTAATGGGACCGCTGATGGCAGCCTCAGCTCTTTCTGGAATTTTGCCAATGCTTATGAATCCAGTAGGTCTTGTTGTTGCAGGTCTAGGTGCAGCTGTTGGTGGATTTATGCTGCTACAAAAGACTCTCAAGGATGCTACAGAGTCGGGAAGAGAAGCAGCCAAGGCTATGACTATGACCTCTGATGAGCTAGAGGAAATGGCTAAGGGTGCAGGTAATGTAACTGCCTCATCTGTTGCAGAGAGAAGAAGAGCTGGTGCCCTTTCTGGTGGAGAAAGAGTTAACTCCCAATATGGTCAATCATTCATGGATTCAGAGTTTGGAAAGACATTTTTGTCACAAGCTGAAAAGAGAATAACAGAAGGAGAGTCCAGCAAAGCAATTGCTGAAGGATTTGCCCAAGAGCTTTCTTATGCAATTCTACAGGGTGCCGTAACACAAGATCAGGCAATGAGCATTGCTGCAGAGTTGGGCTACAAGCTACAGGACTACTCAATCTCTTCAAAGATTCAGGCAGACCTTGTTGCACTTTACGGACCTAACGGAGAAAACCTTCTGACAGATCCGCTGTCTATTGCTACGCAAATTCAAACTGGACAAACAAGGCAGCAAGTATCTGCATATGAAAACTTTGAGAATACAAGAACAACGCAAAGGCAAGAAACGACTAGCGGAACACTAATGAACCAGATTGCTGGAGGTGCAATGACAGCAATTGGTGCTGGTATAACATTTGCATCTGGTGGAACCCTTTCAGCCCTTGGAGTGCCACTCATGATTGCTGGAATGACTACAATGCTTGGTGCCGAGATTGTTGAAACCATTGGAGACACCCAGGAAATTAATAAAGCTGCTGGAGTAGCTGTTCAGCTAGGAGCGGAGCAGCTCGCCCAAAACCAGGGGCTTCTTGACTCCATTCAGATGCAGTATGATAATCAAATTGCACAGCTAGAGGCAAAGAAGCAGGCAGCTAAGACAGACGAAGAGCGTGCAGAAATTGAGGCTCAGATTACTTCTAAGATTGAGCAAAGGGATGCATCTTTAGAAAAGCAAAAGCAAGCAAATGCAGAAATCTTCCGAAATATTTCTGAACAGGCAGAGGCAATGGGGCCACAGTTTACAGATGCCATTAACCTAGCGATTGATGAGCGATTCAAAGATGCTAGCGGTGCAATGAAGGCAGCTGCAGAGCTTGCCAAGGAAAGCCTTGAAGGTCTACAAGATGGAAGCTTTAAGACAACGCTTTCTATTGGACTTGCATCTGGAGAGCTAGACCCAATAACAGTTAGTAACCTTATAAACGCTAATGAAGCAGGTAACGGAACAATAAGTAGTAAATTTAACCTTCTAGTAAGTGCTCAGGGTACGGCAGAAGCCAACCAAGTTGTACAAATACTTGCTGCTGCTGGAGTGCAGACATCAAACTATGGAGTAATGCTTGATCTATTTGCAAAGAACGACAAAGACTTTGACTACTACTCTAATGCACTTTTGCAGCTATCTCAACTTGGAACAGAATATGGGGCAGAGGTTGACTTAAATGTAAATGGGGAGCAAAAGGTAAAGGAAGTTGCTCAAAACCTTAAAGATATTGAAGACCTCCCACCAGTAGTTAGTCAGGAAATTCTTACTAAATATCTAGAAGAGCATCCTGGTATGAGTACAGACTCTAAAGACAAGCTAAAAGCACTAATCGATAATTGGGATCTATTCTCAAAGGGTGCAAATACTGCCCAATTTGATGTAGTTGTTAACTATATGGCAGCAGGAAGCTTGGCAGATCGTGCAGTTGCAGAATATATTGCTGCAAATCCAGGAAAGCAGGGAGAGCTAAACGTGGCCAATACTATTGGCGGCTATGTTGGCTCTTCTATGAGAGAAAAGATTCAAGAAGAAGCCCTCGCTTGGTTTACAGGAAGAGGAAACCCAGATCAAAAAGATCCAGAAACAACAGACCCAGGAAATACTGGCGGAACAGCTATAGACCCTATTGACGGAATCCTTGAAAGACTAAAGAGGCTACGAGATCTAGCAATTAATGCTAAGGGTGGAATTACAGAGCTCAAGAGTGTTATTAATAGCGGACTAACAAAGTTCTTTGGAACTGACCAAAAGCTTCTATTCTCTGGCTACAGCTCAGACTTCGTTAATGCTGTAATGGCAATGGATGAAGGCACAAGGGAAAGATTCGTAAAGATTAGCGATGGTGTTCTTACAGTAACTTCTGCTGGTAAAGCACTAGCAAAGGCTTACTCAGAAATTAAACTTGGAGAATTCTCCATGAGCCTTACACAAGGACTTGCAGATACGAATAAGCAAATTCAGGCAATGAATATTCTTCAGTCCCGTGGCCTATCTAATGCAGACTCCTTTGATATCGTAAGGGATGCATCTCTTGCTTATGCAATTGCTACAGCTGCTACAACCGAAGAGGTAGATGCACTTATTGCCTCATTTAGGAAACTAGAAGACGCACAATATGACCTTAAGACTTCTACTACCGATGGTATGGAGTCAGAGATTGGTTCGGCATTTAACGACATTAAAGAGTTCTTTAGTGCACAGGAAGAGGCTGTCAATCTAGCCTTTGAGGTTAACAGTGCAGCAAGCAATGCCATTATTGCAGAGGCACAAAATCAAATCATGGATTACCAGTATGTAGTAGATGACCTCAACTATGCTCTTGACCAGATTAAAGAGCAAGAAGATGAGATTAACGAAAAGTATGACAAGCGTGTAGAAGCACTTGAAAAGGTATCAGAGGTCAACCAAGACATCATTAACCAGGAGAAGGGCCAGCTAGGAATTGCCCAGGCCTTGGCATCTGGAGATATTGCAGCTGCTGCAAGAGCAGTTCAAGACTACCGTGCAGATCAGGCTAAGAGGCAGCAGGATAGGGCAAAGGAAGTTCTAGATGTAGCAAGAGAGCGTGAGCTAGCTTCTATTACTGCAGAAAACGGAAAAACTCGCCTAGAAATTGAGACTGAGCTAAAGGATTTGCAAAAAGAGATTGCAGCTATTGAAGAAGAAAGACTAGAGCCAGCCCAAAAGTACTTGAGGGAGCTGCAGAGACAGCGTGACTTAGCACTTGAGGCTATTGGAGAAGATGGATATCTTGGAAAGACTAAGAAGGAATGGGCTAACGTAGAGAATGCGGTAAGGCTAGCAAAGGTTGAGTCCGAAGGATTTACAGACTCAATCAAGGAAGCCCTACTGCTTATTCCTCAGCTTAAAGATGCATATAAGAATAACGGAAAACAAGAGGGCCCAGCGGACGATGGACTAACACAAGAGCAAAGGGATGCAATTGCTAAGATTAAGTCCAACAGACAAGCCGTAAGGGACAGCGATGGAACAACTGCAGCCGACAAGGTAATGATGCAAGAAAACATCAGGCTCATTAAGATGCTAGATGCTGCTGGTATTAGCAGAAGCCTGTTTATGTCTGGTGGAGGAATGGTTCCAAAGTATTATGCAGCTGGAGGATATGCAAGAGGAACTGACAGCATTCCTGCTATGCTAACCCCAGGAGAGTTTGTTGTTCGTAAATACGCTGTTGACAAGTTTGGTGCAGATAGGCTAAAGGCAATAAATTCTGGTGCATATAACGGCGGAAACATGTATAATAGTTATGAGCTAAACGTAAACGTTAAGTCTGATGCTAACCCTGATCAGATTGCTAGAGCAGTCATGACACAAATTAAGCAGATAGACTCGCAAAGAATGAGGAGTAATAGGTTCTAATGGCAAATAGTGCGTATATGCTGGGTAGAAAGAAATACTCCAGGCCCCAGGCATTGCTGTTCTCAGATAATCCTGGCACCACAACAGTTCTTAATGCGGGCACGGAGGATGAAAGAATTGCTCACTATCCAGATGGGTATGAGGTCAATGCTGTAGCACCAGAGGGCACAGACATTTCGCTGCTTAACCAGTTCATCATTCTATCTGACCACAACAGGTCCCCAATAGATGCAAGCTTTAATAGGATTGAGCAGAGAGAAAGAATGGTTAACGGACGCATGCGTTCATATCACATTGCAGATAAACTACAGCTTTCTCTTTCTTGGGAAATGTTGCCATCAAGATCTTTCCCAGGAAACCCAGACTACAATGTAGGAGGAAAGACTGTCTATACAAAGACAGAAGAATACACTGCAGATAATGGTGCTGGTGGTGTAGAGCTTTTAGACTGGTATCTAAAGCACACTGGTTCTTTCTGGGTATTCTTGGCATACGACAACTACAAAAACTTTAACCTTAATGATTCTGCATATAACCAGCTTAACGAATACAATCAGGTAGTAGAAATGTTTATCTCTAACTTTGATTATTCTGTAGTTAAGCGTGGCGTTGGTACATAC
>Ga0255771_1000493_pt1 | contig 45599 bp, 38 predicted proteins | sample 011ome_19_FD_179969 | JGI IMG/M metagenome (GOLD analysis project Ga0255771, IMG submission 179969) | Coastal salt marsh microbial communities from the Groves Creek Marsh, Skidaway Island, Georgia - 011510BT metaG (version 2) | ecosystem: Environmental > Aquatic > Marine > Intertidal zone > Salt...
GAGATGAGTCGTGAAGACCGCGAGAGATTGAGGACGGCGGGTCGTGATAGGTGGGCGGACATGAGCCCAGAAGACCGCGAGAGATTGAAGGAGGCGGGTCGTAATAGGCTGGCGGAGATGAGTCCTGAAGACCGCGAGAGATTGAAGGAGGCGGGTCGTAATAGGCTGGCGGAGATGAGTCCAGAGGACCGCGAGAGATTGAAGGAGGCGGGTCGTGATAGATTGGCGGACATGAGCCCAGAGGACCGCCAGAGATTCAAGGAGGCGGTTCGTGATAGGTTGGGGGATATGAGTCCAGAGGACCGCGAAAGACTGAAACAGGCAAGACGTGACCGAATCGCAGCTATGTCACCGGCAGAGCGAAAGCGATGGCGGTTATCTCGGCAGTTAGAGCGTCAGCAATCGGACGGCGAAGGAAAGTGATCTTCCCGATGGGCCTAAGTTGTGATCAGGTATAGCTTGCAATTGTGTCACGATCTCAAAGCAAGGGGCTGGCGGCTGTAAGCGTCTCATTGGGGGAAGCAGCTGCTTTGGGTGAACGCGAAAAAGGCGCTGCTTGGTTGGCGCGCACCTGAGCCCCGAGCAGCAGTCGGGGTTAAAGCATGCCCTCTGAAACCCCATAAGACTGGAATTGGCAGGTGAAGTCACGTTGGTCAACGAAGCCACCGCGGAGATTGCTGGCGTCGACATTGAAGTAACGCATGGTTCGATAAAAGGCATGATAATAAGAAATTTGATATTGGTGATCACGCCAGAGAATTCGAGCGGGCATCGTTTCGCCACCCTCAAGGCCACACAAGGTCAGCATTTCAAAATCGGCTTGTTGTTCCTGACTGCGATTCAGAGTTTGGTCATCGAAGGTAATGATTATTTTTCGACTGAAAGCCGAACGCTCGCAAAATGCTGCGGTTTGCTCCATTTGATTGGCTTTATCGATTTGCCCATAAGCGCGATTGCGTTCTGCTTGCTCCGACCAATACCTAGCCGCGGCCTGCCCGGTTTCTGATTGGCAGACCAATCGCTTAGGCGCAGCTACCGCCGGATTAGTAAATCCAAAGACTAAAAGATAAACCAAAGTGCAGCTTCCTTGGTTTATTAATGTCGTCAATCTCATCTCGGCAGTATTCCCGTTTAGCCTAGGGGAATCAACTTGCATCGAGACCGCTGGCTTATGGTAGGAGAGAATTGCAAGCACGGTGGCAACCCAGAGTTAGAAAGCCCGGGCAGCCGTAATCTTGTCGCTTCCAACTCTTCGCTGAGCAAAATTGTCGTCGTTGATCAGGGCGATGCCGTTACGGGTTGCGTCACATAACGCTTCAGCCATTGATCTTGTTCCCAGAGCATATGGAGGACGCTTTCTTTTGCTCGGTATCCGTGACTCTCTTTGGGTAGCATAACCAGCCGTGCTGGTGCGCCAAGTCCCTTGAGCGCATTGAAATACCGTTCGCTTTGCATCGGGTAGGTGCCAGAATTATTATCGGCCTCGCCATGAATGAGCAGCAATGGGGTTTTCATTTTATCCGCGTGCATAAAGGGTGACATATCGTAGTAGACACTGGGTGCTTCCCAGTAGCTGCGAGCTTCACGCTGAAAACCAAAGGGGGTCAGCGTACGATTATAGGCACCACTCCTGGCGATGCCTGCGGCAAACAGATTCGAATGGCTGAGCAAGTTTGCGACCATAAAAGCGCCATAAGAGTGTCCCCCTACGGCGACCCGGTTCGGGTCGATAAGACCTTTTTGATCGAGGTGGTCAATTGCGGCTTTAGCATTAGCAATGAGCTGAGATCTAAAGGCATCATTTGGTTCAGCCTCACCAACGCCAACAATCGGGAAGGCAGCGTCATCGAGCACAGCAAACCCTTGAGTGGCCCAAAAGACAGGGCTGCCATAGGATGGATAGGTAAACTCGTTGGCATTGTTAATTTGTTGGCCGGCGCTGCTAGCGTCCTTGTATTCAACTGGATAAGCCCAAAGTAGCAAGGGCAAGCGATCATGTGATTTGACGTCGAATCCTGCGGGCAAGTACAAAGTTCCCGAGAGAGGCAAGCCGTCATTTCGAGGATAGTCGATGACCTCTTTGGAGATGCCATCAAGCGCCTTGAACGGGCTCTCGAAGTCTGTGATTTTTGTGAGCGCGTTCGTTGACACGTTTCGAATGTAATAATTTGGATAGGCGTTAGGCGCTTCGATTCGCACGAGAATTTTTTGGCCTATGGTGTCGAGTGGTGCGAGCAAGGTTTCGAGCTCGCGGGTATATGCCGATTGATAAACGATGTTTGTCGTTCCGGACTTTAGATTGACCCGCGACATGAATGGGAACTGCCCCTCTGGGGTGAAGCCTTCGCCGAACAGAGTCGCGCCCCCATCCTGTAGCGCGAGCACAAGTTGATTGCGGGCATCTTTAACTTTAACCGGGGTGCCTGGGTCTTGATAGCGATCTTGATAGTTTCGATCGAACAATACAGTCGGGGTTTGATCTGGATTACTAGGTGAGAAGGCGTAGCTCTTGGTGTTGCGATTGTCGAACCAATAGTCCTCGGCGATGGCGTGATCGGCATTACCCCAATGAACGGACTGCAGTCTGTTTTGGGTGGCAAGCAATTGTCGCGGTTGACCGGTGAAAGGCGCCTCAAGTTCAAAAAGTGCATCACGATATGGCACGATCTTTTCTGGATCGCCTTCATCCAATGCCTGTATCCAAGTGATCGACGCGGGGGTGTCGGCTCGCCATTGAAAGCCCCGTTTTTCTCGAGTGGTCGCCATGAAGCCCTTAGGCCTGACTTCTTCGACGGGACGGTCGATCAGCTTCGAGACTAGCTTGCCGCTCTTTGACCATATGGCAGTTTCGCCTGCAAAACGATAATAAGGCACCAAATAAGAAAAAGGTCGTTTGATTACTGATGTCAGTAGGTATTGACCGTCTGGCGAAAATGTCATGGTTTGGTACAACGCTGGGGGTAGGAATGGGGTCTCAACCCCGGCAATCGTCACATGGCTAATATAGGATCTAGCAAGTTGCTCGAAGTTGTAAGCGTCTGCCGGCGTTTTTAACAGATCTTGATAGGTTCTATTCTGGGCCTTAGCACCCATGCTGTCAGCGACTGTCGGCCCGGAGGGTACATTGCTTGCGGTTTCAATCAATGCCGATTGGTTTTCGGGGACGCGTTTGATCAATAGCGATTGCCCATCGGTAGACCAAATAAAGGGTTTGCCAAGACTTGCATTGAGATTGGACTTTTGGGTCACGCGTGTGGCTAAAGCGCTTTTGACATCAAGGATCCAAAGTTCTACTCCCTCGTCGCAGGTATGGGTGAATGCGACTTTCGATTCATCTGGGGACCAAGTGAAATAGGCAAGCTTTGCTTGCTGGGGTAACCCTTTGACCGCAATGGTTTTGGGCGAGGAAGGCTTAGAGCCTTTGGCTCCGTCGTCGATTGGAGAGAGATGGCGCACGGCAATCTGATTGAAGTATCGAATACGACTGCTGATCGCGTGGTCAGGGTTGACGCGGAGCCCTGCGATCCTGATTTCTGGTTCAGACAACTCAGCAATGGTGGGGTAGCGATCCCGGGAAAGCAGGAGCAACACGCGGCCCTGGCTGTCCACTCTGACACTGGGCGCAAGCTCAGCGGTGGCGAGCTGCTCCAATGTAGGTTCTGGGATTTGATAGTTAAGGCTTGCTATAGCCATGCCAGGCACGAGTAGCACAAGGACAAGTAGCCCGATAGCACAGTTCAGTCTTTGGGTCATGAGCGCTCTCCAAACGAGTGGCAGATAGTGTAGCAAGATCTTCGGAGACTGATCAGAAAAACGGCCAACGAGGGGTCTAGAGATTCACTTTATCGGGATCCAGACATGCAGCGGTTATACGGTTTTTTAATCAAGCCGAAATTAGATTAGGTTGTTACGCACTTGAGTAACTCGGCCTGCAGCGTCTTGCCGCGCTCATTTACGACATCAAGCAGATGCAAGGTAGCCGGCACAAAAGCAAAACTCAGCTGCTTTCCGGGATGCCATTGAAAAATTGACCCTCCCAGGCCCATCCAGCCGTAAAATCCCTCGCGGCCTTGATGGAGGGCGCGACTGACGGACGAGGCTTTGGCGTCAAGGGCTTTAAATTCACACGCCCCACCTTGGGTAAAGGCCGTCGATACACCCATTACCCTGTCTATGGGTTCATCATGCAATGCCTGCCAGGCTGCCTGACTGAGCCATTCAGGTTGTTGCGGCTCGGCACCCATCGCAAGCGTTGATCCTAGTCGAGCTAAGCTTCGCGCCGATGCATGCGTATTGGCAGAAGCGGTTTCACCTTGAATAATGCGAGGATCATTAAAGCCGGCGATGGTTGCGATCGCTTTAAAGGGTGGAGGTCGCTTGCGCTGTTGAGTGCGCCATGCTCGAATGCCAAAGTTTGCGATACGTAAGAGTAATTCAGGCAAATGATGATGTGTGCGTCGTCCTTGCTGTAACGGCCAAGCGCTGAGCCTTAGATGTTTTAAAATTCGCAACGGTACCAATTTCTCGATGCGACAAAGATTCTCGTCGCTTACCCCAATGTGGATATCGGTATCAAGCAGGGGGTTGACAAAATCAGCATAAAACTCGCCGAGTGTGAAGCCTTGCGGATGTGCGCGTCTAAAGATTTCATTAACAATCCAGCCTCGTGATAACGCATGATACTCTCGGCGGTCTTCGTCTTTGGATGATTGATAAAACGGCGACTGCGCTGCAAGAATGCATCCGATCCGATTGGCTTTAATTTGATCGCGATGCAGATCGATTGGATTAATTGATTGATCAAGACTAGCAAGGCCTGCCTCATGGCGCATGACGTCAGCGATGGTTTGTTCGTCCTTGCCGTTGGCCCCATATTCAGCCCAATAGTCGGTCACTTTGGCGCTGAACGTTAGGTGGCCCTCGGCAACCAGCCAAGCCATCGCAATGGATTCTAGGCTTTTGCCGCTGCTGAAAATATTGATCAAAGCGTTGGCATCGAAATGCGAATGGTCAGAATCATGAGCCCACAGATCGACGACTTGCTGGCCCCTGTGATAGATGCACAGTTGTGCTGCGTTTTCCTCGTATCGCTGCATGTTTTGAGTAAACAGCTTGTGAATAGATTCGAAACCAGGTGCGACTGAACCTGAGACAGTCATGTCTTTCATGAGCCTTCCCCTCCCAAGGACTCGGGCCTCATTGTTACAGTAATTTTGAGCAGAAGGCGAGTCTGGCCGAGGAAAAATAGCCCAAGATTCAACTGCCGGTATTGGCGTTAATATTTAGAATCGGTTATATTTTTTGCATATTGATTTATATTTGCAGTTGTCTAGGTAGCGGTGCGCAGGATTTTGTGGCAGGTGTAGCCGCGGACATAAGAGAAAAATACCAATATTTTATGCAGGAGATAGTTGTAGGGTTGGAAGTCCCTCGAATGCGAGATAGGGTGACCGACTCGACGAATACTTTAATGCTAACACTTTAATGCTAACAAGGAGGGAGATGTGACTGTTTTGATAAAGAGATTGCGTGAAGTGATATGTTTAACAGCCTTATGTCTGTCGTGGGGCGCTCAGGCAGAGACGGCATCTGCATTTGAGCAAATGAAGAAAATGGTTGGCGCTTGGCAAGGTGAACTCACTCGAAGTACGGGTGAAGTGGTTGAAACTCGATCAGAATTCAGACTGATTTCAGATGGCAATACGCTGGTTGAGACGCTGATAGAAGATGGTGTTGAAATGCTCACCACCTACAGTGAAAAAGATGGGGCATTGGTGGTAAAGCACTATTGCGCCCTCGGCACTGAGCCAGAATTTTCGGCTGTTCAGCCATCGGGTGATCAAGTGGTTTTGAAACTCAACGAAGATTCAGGTTATCACTCTGAACATCACAGCTTTGTGGCGGCTATGACGTATAACCTCTCTGAGGCAGACAGCGGTTCTGTGGTTGTTGACTCGATTATTATGGCCGATGGCGAAACCCAAACAGGTCGAGCGGTGATTCAGCGGACCAACTGAGGTGCTTTTGCTAAAAACGTTGGCTAAATATCGTGAGCCTAACGTTTGCGCCCTGTTGCCCTTGTTGTCACTCGTATGACAAAGTTTTTGCCGAAGTCATTTGAGGCGAGTGAATAAATAGAGCGTGACAAGTTGGTGAGAGGGTGCGCGGCGCCCAAAGATGAGTGAAGGGTGCTTGGTTCAATGCAGGCAATGGTTCGGCGAGGAGTGGCTGACCAGTTGTAGACATTTCAAGGTCAGATGAGGGGCGTTTCAGGAGGTCTCAAACGTGCGCGTAACGAAAATGGCTGCACCATTGGGTGCTGTAATCCATGATGTGGATGTCCGTCACGTGGATGATGAGCAGGTACTGGTGTTCAAGGAGCTGTTTCTAAAGCATCATCTGTTGGTGTTCCCGGGGCAGAATTTGACCCCCGATCACCAGATGACATTCGCCGAACATTGGGGCCAACTGATGCCTTTCCCATACGGCTCGCTTCCTGATTATCCGAACATTATTCCTCTTAAAAATCGCGGCAAAGCGAGGGATGTAAATCAGCATTGGCATTCGGACATGACTTACAGCCCGACGCCCCCTAAGTTAACAATGCTGTATGCGCTAGAGACGCCGCAGTTAGGAGGCGAGACTGCGTTTGCCAATCAAGTGCTCGCGTTTGAAGACCTCAGTCCTGGTTTGCGCGCACTGACGGAATCTCTGAGGGCTCGACATTCAGCCAAAAACCTAGCGCAACTGTATGGCCAGGATCCAAGCGAGGCTCCAGAAGCTCTGCATCCAGTGGTTAGAACCCATGAGGAGTCAGGTGTTAAAGCGCTCTATGTATGTGCAGCGTTTACCCGAAGCTTTGAGCATTGGCATGCTAATGAAAGCAAAGCTTTGCTAAATTATTTATACGAGCATTCGGTAAGACCCGAGTATCAAGCTCGGCATCGATGGACGCCGGGTGATCTGGTGATGTGGGATAATCGTTGTCTACTGCACTATGCAGTTCACGATCATGGCGACGAATCACGCCTCTTGCATCGTCTCCAGATTAAAGGCGAGGTGCCCAGCTAGACTGCGCCAGGGTGGGTGCAGTGGGCTTGAAGTTTTGCTTGCGCTAAATTGATGGCAGTCGTCCCAGGATCTCGGCTAGAACGCGGTAAAATAGCAGCTGCTGTTCTAGCGTCTTATGCCTGATTGTATTTCGATATCTTTGGCTGTGGCCGCGCTGAGCGGTTGGGGTGGCTTGCCGCCAAATAAGGCACCAATTTTTTTGAACAGGAATTTAATCGCTCGCCAAAGTTTCGGCAGCAGCCAAATCAGCAGCAAGACAAACACGACTAGCGCCCCCACAAAAAACCATGGATGGTTCAACATGAGCCAAACCCCGCCAAAAACCCCTACATCTTCGGTAATCGAAGCGGCCCAATTGCTAAAGGGTTCTGGGCTGGTGTTGATCAATGCTCGAGACCCTGACTTTGCTGCATGAGTAGAGGCCGCTAAGCCGCCGCCTGCCAGACCTGCCATCCATTCCAAAGCGGTACCCTGATCACCAACAATACCGGCGGCTAAGAGTGCGCCAGCCGGCAGTCGGATAAAGGTATGTAACGCATCCCAGGTCGAGTCAACCCCGGGGATTTTATCGGCGCCAAATTCCACAAGATACATAACGCCGGCAGCGATAATGACCAATGGGCTCTCAAGGCTTTCTAGCCCGGCGGGAAGGTCCGCATAGCCAGTGGCACCGGCAAGTCCTAAGGCGAGTACCGCAGCATAAAGGTTAATGCCACTTGCCCAGCCTACCCCAAGCGTTAGCGCCACGAGTCCAGCTATATTATCAAAGTCCATAAAAGATGATCTCAATAGGGACGAGCCTAGATTCTGCCGCATCCCGGGCTCTGTTAACAACAGCGCCAGATAGGGGCTTGGCTAGCGATATCAACCGAAAAAGCCCCTAGTCCTAGGCAGAGACAGACCTAGGGGTCAGGCTGCTGCGATAAAATATGTTCAAACTCGACGGCCTCAAGTTTGCTAAACGTCTTGGCGATCCAATCTTGCATGAGCGCAGGGCCTCGATCGGTGCCAATATCGAGATGCGCTTGAAACATGACAGGCGCTACTCGGTGCAGCATCGAAAGCATGCCGATCTCATATTGCCAACGCAGGCGGGCTTGGGAAACTCGCACGCCTCGTGCTTCCAGGCTATGGCGATAGGTCTTAAGGTGTTGATTAATGTCTTCCTCGGTAGCATCCAACGGCAGCGCAGCACTTAGAAAATACGCGAGATCAAGGCCCGCTGAACCGATGGTCATCGTCTGCCAGTCGATAACAATCACGCGGTTGTTGGTATCGTCAAAACATAAATTGTCTAATCGAAAATCACCGTGAAGAAGCGTGCGGGAGCAGGTGCCTTGAATTTCAGTGAGTTCAAGGCCATGCACCTTTAGCCAATCTAGCAGGGCAACATGACGTGCGGATAGCTGCGCTTTGTATGCGGCTTTATAGCGCTCAACAGCCTGCACATAGGTCAGTTGTGCAAGTTTGGCGGTCTGCTCAACGGGGACGATCCAGGGCAAATCGGTCAGACTTTCACTGTTCCAAAATTGCCCATGAAGTTCGGCCATCGTTTCAAGTACTCTGCGAATATCGTCGTCAGAGCAACCATTGAGCTGATCACCCATTCGGAAGTGACTAAGATTTTCAATAAGTAGCACATAACGTCTTGGGAAGAAGGCAATGACAGCCGTTAAAACGACTGCGGCAATGGCAACACCTGCCAAAGGTAGCCGGTTAAGCCAATTGAGTCGTCGCAGAACCGCATGCGGTTCATCAAAGGCATTCAGCGCACTATAGAAATGTCTTGGGGTCGCAATTTTGAGCAAAGGTTGCAGATCTCGGTAAAAACGAATTTCTTTTTCATAGACGCCTAGGGATTGCCCAAGCACTCGATTCTTAAGCGCTGTTGGTATCTTTAGGATGAGTGACGCCGGTGCTTGGGGTTCTGATTGCTCGTAGCGAGGCGTGACAATGGCCACAAGCCCAAGAAAGCCCGTTTCCTCGCCAATGACTTTAAGGTCGAGCTCGATCACTCGAGTCGCTGTAATCAGGCCTGCTGACTTAAGTGCATCGGTTAGCCAGGCGGGCGTGATGTCAGCGAGCCTGAAGGGTACATCCGCTTGAATCCGCATAAACCGAATCTCTAAGGGGTTTGATCAACTTAGCACCGAAGGGCGCGGCCAGCAATTCAATGCACTCAGCCGCAGTAGCTTCAATTACCAAAGATGTCGGTCTAGGGGCTCGATACTGCCACAGGCTGTGCTTTGGTATCCGGGTAAGGCTTCGACCTGTGTGGTAAAAGCGAGACTACGAATTTGCTCTAAAAATGCTCTGCAGGCGGCGAGTTTTAAAGTCTGTCGATGACAAATGATGAGGTAGTGTTCGCGGGTGATGTCGATAAAATCAAGCCCGAATTGTCTTGCAGCCGCCTCAACCCCAAAGCCAATGTCGGCCATACCTGCAGCGACGAAGGCAGCGACCGCGGTATGGGTAAATTCCTCTTCGAGATAACCATTAATGGCGGTAGTCTCAAGATTGGCATCGGCGACGAGGCAGTCCAAGAGTGCCCTGGTGCCTGAGTCTGGTTGACGGTTAATCAATTTTAACGCGGGTCGCCCCAGATCTTTGATGCCCTTAATTTTGTATGGATTCCCAGGCGCCACCATAAGGCCTTGTTGACGAGTGATAAATCGAATTACCTGATAGTCTTTGGGGTTCAGGTAGCTGGCGTAGCGCGTCATAAGCGATTCGATTCGAATATCTGCAGGCACGTGAATCCCTGCCAGATCGCAAACGCCGCGACCGAGCGCTGCAAGGGCGTCGACGGGGGATTTGTATTGCAAATCGAGCTGAAAGCCAGCTGCGAAATCCGGCAGAAGTGCGACTGCATAACCGTGGCTTGCATGTAAACGCAGTAGCGGGCTTGCCTCAGCGATTTCTTTATGGATTTCTATATTGAGCGCGGAGGCGATGTTTTCCATCTGCGGCGTTAAGCGGGCGGCCACTCGCCGTTCTGCCCACAAGAGCTTCTCGCCCAAGGTGGAAAGCCTAGCGCCTCGACCTTTTTCAAGCAGGACAACGGAGCTACTAAAAAACTGTTCGGCTTGGTTAAGCAGATTCCACCCATGACGGTATGAAATGCCAATCAATTGTGTTGCTTTGGTGAGCTTCCCTGTCTCCTGGATGCCTCGTAGCAGGGCGAGTAACTGCGGATTTAAGGTCTGCCCCTGATCGTCATGGAAAGACCAGCTTGGTCGAATGTAAATACGTTTGCTCATCAGGCCGCTGGCTCACACGAACATAGGTTCCCCTTTAAATAAGCAATTTTATGCATATTTTATCTCTATAATCTGAATGATACGATCTGAGAATATCAAAAAATAGTATTTTTAAATAGGCATAATAATTCATATCTTTGGGCATGCTGATTAGATTCTGCCTAAGAATTCGACTTCGTATGATCCCAGAAACTGGATCCAACGGCGACGGTGGCTTGTGTTTGGTCAGTTCTGAACCGTTTGAGTGCTGAGGGATACCTCAAGTTAGGGTAAGCAGCGACGACGCTGGAACAAGAAAAAGGAATCGCTATGAGGTCGGACTTGCTGAACGATGAAGATATCATCGGTGTGACGAATCGACTTCTTGAGACCATGGCCAATGTTCCGGGCGCGCTACTACCCCTATTACATGCGCTGCAGAATGAGTTTGGCTACGTACCAGAGTCGAGCATTGCCGTGATTGCTAAGGGGCTTAATTTATCTCGAGCGGAAGTTCATGGTGTAATCAGCTTTTATCATTATTTTCGTGTCGCCCGGCCCGGGAAGCACGTGATTCAGCTGTGCGCATCAGAATCTTGTCAAGCGATGGGCGGCAAAGCGTTAGAAAATTACGTAAAGCAACGGTTGAATATTGATTTTCATGAGACCACCCCAGACGGTAGGGTAACCCTTGAGCCGGTCTATTGTTTGGGCAACTGCGCATGTTCGCCGTCAGCTAGGATTGGCCATCAAGTAATGGGTGAATTAACGCCCGAGCGCTTTGATGCTCTGCTTTTAGGGCTCGATGAGGTGCCAGCACGGGCGGTCTCTAATGACGCGATGTTATCTGTTGAAAACATGGGTCAAGATGCCATTAAAGTGTATGTGCCAAAAGATACAACAACGATGGCGCTTGGTAGTGATCAGGTGGCTGAACGGCTCCAAGAACTGGTGCAATCTCAGGGGCTTCCGCTTGCCCTGGTTCGCAATGGGTCGAGAGGACTCTATTGGCTAGAGCCGATGATTGAGCTAGACACGGCCGAGGGCAGAGTGGCCTTCGGCCCTATGACAGCCAACGACGTGGAGCACTTTTTGGCCTGCCAACCCTGGGAGGAACCCAGCCATCATCCCTTATATCTCGGTCTCACCGAGGACCTCCCATTTTTAAAACAGCAGCAGCGTCTGACGTTCGCTCGTATTGGTCGTATTGATCCGCTGTCGCTGGCCGACTACGCAGCAGAGTCAGGGTTTGTGGGCTTACAAAAAGCGCTCACCATGACGCCCAGTCAAGTGGTTGCGGCAGTTACGCAATCGGGGTTGCGGGGCCGGGGCGGCGCAGCCTTTCCCACTGGGCTAAAGTGGCAGACGGTGCTCGACACTCCATCAGCCGTCAAGTACATCGTTTGTAATGCTGATGAAGGTGACTCGGGTACCTATGCCGATCGAATGATTATGGAAAGCGATCCTTTTGTGCTGATAGAAGGTATGACGATCGCGGGTTTAGCCGTGGGCGCAAGCCAAGGCTACATTTATCTTCGCGAAGAGTACCGCTATGCAGAACAGGTTTTGAACGAAGCGATCGAGCGAGCGACATTAGCGTCTTTTTTAGGGGACGATATTCTAGCCAGCGGCAAGTCCTTCAAACTTGAGGTCCGTTTAGGCGCAGGCGCTTATATATGCGGCGAAGAAACGTCCCTTCTCGAAAGCCTTGAAGGGAAGCGAGGCTTGGTGCGGGCCAAGCCACCGCTACCGGCAGTGCAAGGGCTCTGGTCACAACCCACTGTGATTAACAATGTGTTGACCCTGGCGACGGTGCCGGTCGTCCTTGCAAAAGGACCTGCTTATTATGCCGACTATGGCTCAGGTCGCTCCAGAGGTACGCTACCAATTCAGTTGGCCGGCAATATCAAACGGGCTGGACTCGTTGAGATTGCCTTTGGTCAGACGCTCGCCACCGTTTTAAATGAATTTGGCGGCGGCTCAAAATCTGGTGCTGCGATCAGGGTTGTTCAGGTCGGTGGTCCCTTGGGTGCTTTCTTACCCGCATCAAGCTGGGATACACCGTTAGATTACGAAGCTTTTTCTGAGATCAATGCGATGCTCGGGCACGGTGGCGTGGTGGCATTCGATGACACCGTAGATCTCAGCGACCAAGCGCGGTTTGCGATGGCATTTTGCGCCCTAGAGTCGTGTGGTAAATGTACGCCTTGCCGCATCGGTGCGATTCGCGGAGTAGAAGTCATTGATGCGATCAAATCAGGACAGCTCACCGAGGCCGAACAGCAGCAATCCTTGGATTTGCTTGAAGATTTATGCGACACCATGGTGTCAGGCTCTCTTTGTGCCATGGGGGGCATGACGCCGTTCCCGGTGCTAAGCGCGATAGAACATTTTCCGGAAGATTTTAAGACCTCGTCGGTCATTGCAACCGATGCGAACCGAAAGCCCTGATCGCCGTTCATACTGGCGCTGATGTAAAACGATATAAAAAGGATGTAGGCATGCTCAATTATTTTGATCCAAGAAGCCAGGGTCAGCCCGAAGTTGACTACGGTACGCCCAAACGTGAAGGCCCGATGGTACGTCTTGAGATTGATGGCAGGAGCATCGAAGCCCCTGAGGGCACCTCTATCATGCGCGCGGCAATGATGGCAGGTATCAAGATTCCAAAATTGTGTGCAACCGATTCGCTTGAGGCCTTTGGCTCCTGCCGACTGTGCTTGGTAGAAATTAAGGATAGACGGGGTATGCCATCCTCTTGTACCACGCCGGTGGCAGAGGGCTTGGTGGTCCAAACCCATAATGCACGCCTCGCGAAAATTCGACGCAATGTGATGGAGCTTTATATATCGGACCACCCGCTGGACTGTTTGACCTGCTCTGCAAACGGCAATTGTGAACTGCAAGACGTCGCTGGTGAAGTTGGACTGCGCCAGGTTAGGTATGGCTTTGAAGGCGCAAACCATTTATCCGCCGAACCAGATGTCAGCAATCCTTATTTCACATTCGATGCCAGCAAATGTATCGTTTGTTCTCGTTGCGTTCGAGCCTGTGAGGAGATTCAGGGAACCTTCGCGCTTACCATCGAGGGAAGAGGCTTCGACGCCAAAGTTGTTGCCGGGCAAGGAGAGTCTTTTCTTGCCTCTGATTGCGTTTCCTGCGGTGCTTGTGTTCAAGCCTGCCCAACGGCAACGCTCATGGAGAAATCCGTCATTGATCAAGGACAACCCGAGCAAAGCGTCATTACCACTTGCGCCTACTGCGGTGTGGGTTGCTCGTTCAAAGCAGAGATTAAAGGCGATCAAGTGGTGCGCATGGTGCCGAATAAGGCAGGTGCCGCCAACGAAGGCCATTCCTGCGTAAAAGGTCGATTTGCTTTCGGTTATGCGACTCACCAGGAGCGGGTGACAAGCCCAATGATTCGTCACAGTATTGATGAGCCTTGGCAAAAGGTCTCGTGGGATGAAGCGGTCAATTTTGCAGCGAATCGAATTAGGCAGATTCAGTCTCAATATGGGCCGGATAGTGTAGGGGGTATTACCTCATCGCGCTGCACCAATGAAGAAACCTACTTAGTTCAAAAGCTCGTGCGAGCGGGTTTTGGTAACAATAATGTCGATACTTGCGCCCGGGTGTGTCATTCGCCGACAGGTTATGGACTCAAGACAACGCTTGGCGAATCCGCAGGAACCCAGGCTTTTGATTCGGTATCCGCCGCGGATGTAATCATGGTAATCGGCGCCAATCCTACGGATGCCCATCCGGTATTTGCTTCGAGGTTAAAAAAACGACTTCGGGCGGGCGCGGAATTGATAGTCGCCGACCCTCGTCGCATTGATTTGGTGAGCGGTCCGCATATCAGAGCTGAACACCATTTAAAATTGCGACCTGGTACCAATGTCGCATTAATTAACGCGATGGCCCACACGATTTTGACGGAAGGTTTGCAGGACCAAGCATTTATAGAGGCACGTTGCGACCAACAAGCCTTCGAGCGTTGGCAGACGTTTATTCGATTGCCGAAGAATTCACCAGAAGCCTTGAGTGCAGATTTGGGTGTGCCCGCAAAAACCTTGCGAGCTGCAGCGCGACTGTATGCGACGGCGGGCAACGCGGCCATTTATTACGGTCTGGGTGTGACCGAGCACAGCCAAGGTTCTACCATGGTGATGGGTATTGCCAATTTAGCGATGCTAACGGGTAATTTAGGTCGTGCTGGGGTCGGCGTTAATCCGCTTCGTGGCCAAAACAATGTTCAAGGCGCTTGTGATATGGGGTCCTTCCCCCATGAGTTGCCTGGCTATCGACATGTATCGGACCCGGCGGTGCGCCAGTCATTTGAGGCTAATTGGGGTGTGACAATTCAGCCCGAACCCGGTCTTCGAATTCCCAATATGCTCGACGCCGCGATTTCTGGAACGTATAAGGGGCTTTATTGTCAGGGCGAGGATATTGCTCAATCTGACCCTAACACTCAGCATGTCGAGGCAGCCCTTAAAAACCTCTCCTGCTTAATTGTGCAAGATATCTTTCTTAACGAAACCGCCAAGTACGCCCATGTGTTTTTACCCGGAGCCTCATTTTTAGAAAAGGATGGCACTTTTACCAACGCTGAGCGGCGGATTTCGAGGGTTCGAAAGGTCATGGAGCCGTTGAGCGGTAAGGCGGATTGGCAGGCGACTATGGCCTTCTCAAAGGCCTTGGGTTACGAGATGCATTATCAACATCCGGCTGAAATTATGGCAGAGATCGCCGAGTTAACACCGACCTTTAGCGGGGTTAGTTACGAAAAATTAGACGCCGTCGGCTCTCTGCAGTGGCCGTGTAATGATGCGGCGCCGTCCGGCACGCCTACCATGCACGTCGATGAATTCGTCCGGGGAAAGGGCTATTTTGAACGCACAGAATATGTTGCGACTGATGAAAAAGTTACCAAAAGGTTTCCTTTTTTGTTAACAACTGGACGCATCCTGTCGCAATACAATGTTGGGGCTCAAACCCGACGGACTGCCAATGTCGGTTGGCATGATCGCGATTGGCTCGAGATTCATCCGCAAGACGCCGAGGACCTAGGCATCGCCCACGCTGATGCTGTGCAAGTGACAAGCCGTGCTGGTGCAACGGTGCTGTCGGCAGAGGTCACCGATCGAGTTCAGCCGGGCGTGGTTTATACAACGTTTCATCATCCAGAGAGTGGCGCTAATGTAGTGACCACTGACAATTCAGACTGGGCGACGAACTGTCCCGAATACAAAGTGACCGCAGTGCATATCAAGAAAGTCATTCGGCCTTCCGCATGGCAGACCGAGCACCGGGCTTTTTCAGACATTCAATCAGTTTTCCTCGCATCGGCTAAAACCGAAGTGTCCCATGACCTTGCTTGAGCGCGGTGCGACCCAGCGGGCTATTGCGGTATGGCCAAGTACGCCGGATGGCACAGCGGTTGACGCGGTCGCCCAGGAGTTTCCGGTTGCCCTAATCTATAATGGCATATCGCACATCGTCATGATGGCAAGCCCGGTGCAATTGGAAGCCTTTGCGCTTGGGTTTTCGCTGACTGAGGGCATTATCGATTCGCCCGAGGAACTCTATGGCATTGACGTAGTCTGGGGTGAGGGTAGTGCGGAGGTCTCTCTATCCATTGCAACCCGGAAGTTTGAAGCATTCAAGCAAGTACGCCGAGGCCTCGCCGGTCGGTCTGGGTGCGGCATTTGCGGTAAAGAGTCGCTGCAACAAATTCACCAAACACTCGCGCCTGTAGAGGGTGCCTTTACTGTCAGTCATCGTGCGATCCAAGCCGCGACCCAAGGGCTAAGCCATCATCAGCCACTTCAGCAGCAGACGGGCTCGGTACATGGCGCGGCGTGGTGCGCGTTAGATGGCGAAGTGGTCATGGTCTGCGAAGATGTAGGGCGACATAATGCCCTAGACAAGTTGGTGGGCTGCTTATGGTCGGACAATTGTTTTGATAAACCGGGGTTTTTGTTGATGTCCAGTCGAGCCAGTTTTGAGATTGTCCAAAAGGCGGCCAAAGCAGGTATTGCGCTGGTCGTTACCTTGTCTGCTCCGACGTCGATGGCCATCGAGATCGCGGAAAATGTTGGGATGACCCTGGTGGGTTTCTCTCGTGCCCATCGTCACGTCGCCTACAGCCACGCGCATCGCTTGCAGGCTTGAGTAAGTTGAGAACGCTGACATGATGCAAAACGAACTCAACCACCTGATTAAGATGGTGAATCAAATCGCCGCTCACTGTGCGCCGGGAGAGCCCTCAGACGTGGCGGCCGATAAAGCCGCAAGTCATCTGCAACGCTTTTGGGCACCATCGATGAAAACAAAAATCATCGACTACGCTCGTGATGACGGCAGTGCCCTCAGCGAAGTTGCCACGGATGCGATTCAGCGGCTTAGTTGAAGACCTTAGAGTTTTAAAACAATCCCTCAATGTCGCCGTCATTGCTGAGTCGTATAGCATTGGCTGCCGGTGATCTTGGCAATCCAGGCATTGTCATAATGTCTCCGCAAACCACAACGATGAATCCAGCGCCATTCGCCAAGCGGACCTCCCGAATCGGTACCGAATGATGATTAGGGGCGCCTCGTAGGCGAGGGTCGGTTGAAAAACTGTATTGGGTCTTAGCCATACAAATTGGGAAGTGACCATAACGTTTTTGCAAGGCTTTGATTTGGTTCCGCACTTTTTGATCAGCGATGATTTCATCGGCGCCATAGAGATTTTGGGCTATGCGCTCTATCTTGTCCCAGAGTGGCAGGTCATCTTCGTATAAGGTTCGAAATTGCGCTTGACTGGATTCGCTTAAGGAGACTACGGCATTGGCCAGCGCCTCTGCACCCGCGCCACCTTGTGACCAATGGGTGCAATCGATCGCGTCCACATTGAGCGCGGCACAATGTTTACGGATCTCGTCAATCTCTGCTTGGGTATCGTCATCAAACCGATTAATGGCAACCACCACCGGAAGACCAAAATAGCCCATATTGCGAATATGGCGGGATAAGTTGGCGGCGCCTTTGTCGACTGCTGCAACGTCTTCACCTTTGAGGTTGTTTTTGGTTACGCCGCCGTGCATTTTTAAGGCGCGCACCGTCGCAACAATAACAGCAGCAGCAGGTTGGAGGCCGGCTTTTCTGCACTTGATGTTAAAAAACTTTTCGGCCCCTAGCTCGGCACCAAAGCCGGCTTCAGTGACGACATAATCCCCTAGACTGAGCGCCGCTCGAGTTGCGATTACCGAGTTGCAGCCATGGGCTATGTTGGCAAAAGGACCGCCGTGGATCAGCGCTGGATTATGCTCGAGGGTCTGAACAAGATTGGGTTTAAACGCGTCTTTTAGGAGCACGGACATCGCGCCATTAGCTTCAAGATCGCTTGCATGCACGGGCTCACCGTCAAAATTTTCACCGATGACGATACGTCCCAAATTCTCCTGCAGTTCCTCAACGGTATTGGACAAGCAAAAGATCGCCATGATTTCTGAGGCAACCGTGATGTCAAAACCGGATTCGCGAGGGACACCATTGCTGGGGCCGCCTAGGCCAATATTAATGTTGCGCAGTGCTCGTTCGTTCATATCCATCACCCGTCGCCAATAGATCCGCCGCGGGTCAATACCAAGGGTGTTGCCCCAATGGATATGGTTATCGATGAGGGCTGCGAGCAGGTTGTGGGCAGCACCGATCGCATGAAAGTCACCGGTAAAATGCAGGTTAATATCTTCCATCGGGACGACCTGAGCATAGCCGCCACCGGCAGCACCGCCTTTCATGCCAAAGCAGGGTCCAAGGCTTGGCTCTCGTAAGCAAATCACAGTTTTTTTGCCGATTCGATTGAGGGCGTCTCCTAGGCCGATGGTTGTGGTGGTTTTGCCTTCCCCTGCAGGCGTTGGCGATACGGCTGTCACCAGTATCAGCTTCCCTGGTGTTTTCTGTTGCTCAGCCGCAATAAAATCGTAGTCTATCTTCGCTTTATGATGACCATAGCGAAGCAAGGCTTGCTCAGGAATGCCGAGCCGCTCGCCGATGACGGCGATGTTCTCAAGGGGTGCGTTTCTTGCAATCTCAATGTCTGTGCCCTGCATTTTTATCTCCTGTTAACCCCTAGACCCGTGCACCCTGAGGTTTGGAGGGTGCTGCGGGCGAGCGGCAGGGGCAGTTTAAGCGCTATCTTGGCTCGCGGAAACAATCAATCAAACGGTTTGCGTCGCTTTGGTAGACAATTACGACGTTAATCGCACCTAGGCAAATTAAACCCGCTCAATGACCTATCCCTCACTTTTTGAAATAGGCAGAAATGGGTGGAATCCTTGGCGCGCCTGAATGCCTTGTCTGTACAGCGTCGTTCAGTTTAGCCAGAGATTAAGACTCGGTTAGCTGCAAGTGCAGATCAGCCCGTGCCTTTGGTTCTGCTCGGGGGTGATTAAGTTCGCCAGGTGGGGCTCTCGTGGCTAGCCATCCGCTGGTATGATTTACGTTGCCTGAGCTGGCAATTTAAGGGTTGTGCTCAGTGTATTGTTTGGTCTGGTTAAGCGCCTGCTTCGGGGTGAAAGAAATTAAAAAATATCCGCGCGAGAGCATTTTTCTGGCTCGAATAACGCGGTAGGATGCGAGAGTAACGGTCTATAGGGTATGGCGCGCTCTAGCAAGCAGCCGGGACCGGAAAGACCCAGGCCGTGCTAACCGTACTTCCTGGCAGATGGATAAGCGCAAGTAGGCAGAAAATGGCAGAGTTTCCACAAGAAGCAGACGTGGTGATCGTTGGGCTCGGCGGCATTGTTGGCGCGTCCATTGCCCATCATCTCATCGAGCTAGGCTGGACTAACATAGTGGGGTTAGACAAATCAGCAATTCCAACCGACATAGGATCGACCTCTCACGCATCTGATTTTTGTTATACGACCGGCGCGGATAAATTTACGACCTATACGACCCAATATAGCCAGCAATTTTTTGAATCCCGAGGTAACTATATCCGCTGCGGTGGTCTCGAAGTGGCCCGTTATGACGATGATGACCGGATGCTTGAGCTCAAGCGCAAGGTAGGCCAGGGTAAGGCGTATGGATCAAATGTCAGTCTGATATCGCCAGCGGAAGCCAAGGCCAAATTTCCTTTACTTGAAGAAGCGATGATCCAAGGCGCGTTATGGGATCCGGATGCGGGACTGGTAGTACCCAGATCACAAAAGGTTGCCGGAGATCTTGTTGACGAGGCGGTCGCTACCGGCAAGCTCAAAGCGTTCGCTAACACGCCCGCATTGGATATCGTGATCGAAGCAGGGAAGGTCAAAGGGGTGCAAACTCGTCGAGGATTTATCGCTACAGAGCGGGTAGTGGTATCGGCAGGGATTTGGGGGCCGCTGATTGCCGAGCAGGCAAATGTGAAACTCCCGCTTATGCCGCTTGAGCACCCATTGTTGTTTTTTGGTCCCTACGAAGACCTGGCAGGCAGTGGAAAAGAAATCGTCTACCCGCTCTTTCGTGACCAAGGTAACTCTAGCTATGTTCGGGACACGGGCGACCCCACCACCACAGAGGGTGGTCGCATGGAATGGGGTTATTACGAGACCGACGAGCCGCGGCTGGTCGCTCCGAAAGATATTGCAGCGCCGGAAGATGCACGTATGTCGCCGTCCATGCGGGACTTAACCCTCGATCAAGTTCTTTCAGCTTACGAGCGTGCCATCGAGATGACCCCAATATTGGGCGAGCTAGGTTGGGAAGAGCGTCACAGCTTTAATGGCCTGTTATCGGTAACGAGTGACGGAGGCTCGCTCATTGGTGAGACTCCGGAAGTAGACGGTTTATGGTTTGCAGAGGCTGTCTGGGTGAAGGATGGCCCTGGGGTAGGCAAGGTAGTAGCGGATTGGATGACCCATGGCGCGCCTGCACTCGACCCGCATCGAATCGACCTTGCACGATTTTATCCCGGGCAAAAACAAGATGCCGTTGCCCACAGTCGCTGCTACGAAATCGCTCAAAAAGTGTACACCCCAGCCGTGCACCCGAGAGAGCCCTTTGCCACCGGTCGCCAGCTTTACGTCAGTCCGTTTTATGAGCGAGAGGTGGCATTGGGTGGCTATTTTATGGAGATCGCAGGTTGGGAGCGGGCCCATGGTTATCAGGCCAACGAAGCAACCTTGCTTGCAAAGTACCGTGATCAAGTGCCAGAGCGAGCCCATGAATGGGATAGTCGCCATTTTTGGCCGGTGTCCAATGCTGAGCATTTAGAATTAAGCGCGCACGTCGGCATGATCAACCTGTCACATTTTGCCATCTATGACATCACCGGGCCTGACGCGGAGGCATTATTAGAATATTTATCGGTAGCCCGTGTTGGTGGTCCTACCCCGGTGGGGAAAGGAGTGTACACCCACTTTCTCGATCAGCAAGGCGGCGTCCGTGCAGATTTAACGATCGTACGGTTGGCAGCAGATAGCTTCAGAGTCATCTGTGGAGGCGACACAGGACATCGTGACTGGGTTTGGATTCGGAAAGTAGCAGCGGATCGGGCTGCTGATATCACGATGGTGAATCAAACCCATGCCATAGCCACCCTCGGTCTCTGGGGGCCGAAAGCCCGCGAGGTCTTAGAAGGCTTGGTTGACGACGCAGACGCTATCTCGGATTCGGCATTTCCTTTTGCTTCGGCCAAGACCATAACCGTTTCGGGCATATCTGTATGGGCTTTTCGGATTTCTTACGTGGGTGAGCAGGGGTGGGAGTTATATATCGATTTTGACGATGGTCTAGTGCTTTGGGATGCCCTGTTTGCGGCCGGCGTTGTCCCGATTGGCATCGAAACCTACGCCAATTCTCGGCGGGTCGAGAAAAGTTTGCGATTGCAGAATGCTGATCTTGAAACCGACGTCAACTTATACGAAGCCGGACTCGCCCGTCGGGTGGTAAAAAAAGCTGATTTCTTGGGCAAAACCGCGTATTTAGCTCAGCGCGAAGCCCAAGCCAGTGCGGCCTATTTGTGCACGCTGGTGATGTTGGCCAATGAAGATGGCGCCGGTGTTAAGCGTTATCCCATAGGGGAGTGGCCGATCCTGGATGAGGCAACGGGAGAGGTGCTGATCGATAGTCTTGGCAGGCGTTCATTTACCACGAGTCTGGCGTACGGGCCCTCTTTGGGTCAAAACATCATGCTCGCCTACATTCCCGCCGTCCGGGCCGAAGTAGGCGCAACGTTTTTACTCGAGTATTTTTGTGAGCATTACCCCGTTCGGATAGAAGCCGTGGGAGCCTTGCCGCTGCTTGATCCTGATAACACGCGTCCCAAGTCATGAACGTTGTCAGTGATGGTGTTATCCAATGAACGGTCCACGATTGGTTGAATCCAAACCAGAACAACCCTTTCGGGTTGGGTTCGTGCTTGTGGAACAGTTCACCTTAATTGCGCTGGCATCGGCAATAGAACCGCTTCGAATGGCGAATCACTTAAGCGGAACCCGTTTGTACGATTGGCAATTGATCGGGCAAACCCAGGCCCCTGTCAGGGCGAGTGGCGGAAGCCAAATGATGCCGGATGTTAGCCTACAAGATGCCCTTGACTACGACATGATCTTAGTTGCGGCGGGTGTCGACGTCAGAGATCATATTAAGCCAGACTTGGTTAAATTCTTGGTGACTCAAAGTAAAACGCCTGCGCTTTTAGGCGGCGTCTGCACTGGGCCTTTTGTGCTCGCCCAAGCTGGGTTGTTGAACGGTTATTCTTGTAGCGCTCATTGGGAGTGTTTGGCGGCACTGCAGGAGGAGTACCCGCTGGTGTACTGCAACAATAATTTGTTCACGTTAGATCGCGATCGAATAACCTGTACCGGCGGAGATGTGGCCTTGCACATGATGCTGCATCTGGTGGGAAACCATCATGGGGCACGCCTTGCTAACGATATCTCTGACATGTTTGTCTGCGATCGAATTCGTGATAGTCACGAGCCCCAGCGGTTAAGGATGGAGAAACATGTTTTCGCCAATCAACCGAAGCTGGCCAATGCGGTTGAGTTAATGGCTGCAAATATCGAGGAGCCCATCGAAATGAGTGAGGTCGCTGCTTATTCAGGTATTTCTAGGCGGCAGCTTGAGCGGCTTTTCTTGAATTTTCTGGGCATCACGCCATCACGTTTTTATTTAAAAATTCGACTCGAGCGGGCGCAACAATTACTGCGCCAGACTACTTGTCCGATCGTAGACATAGCGGCGATGTGCGGGTTTGAAACTACGGCGCATTTCAACCGAACTTATCGAAAATATATGAGCCGTGGCCCAAAGGGAGAGCGGGCTTTAAGAAATACGCCCGGGGCTAACATGATCTTAACGGAAGAAGCTGCAGGGCTGGTCCCCGAGCAGGCCCTGGGCAGACCATCGGCTGCGAATCAGGCCTCAACGCAGAACTCATCAAGTCATCACTAGTCCGGCGATCGTTTAGGCATCAACAAAATGGTAGTTTGAGGTATCCGTGCAACGTTACTCCGCTTTTAGTCTTGTTAAACACGCTATGGGACATCATCTCAACTGGCAGCGTGTTTGGCGCAACCCAGAGCCTAAGCGCCACTATGACGTTATCGTGATTGGTGGAGGGGGTCATGGTCTGGCTACCGCGTATTATCTGGCGAAAGTACACGGTTTAAAAAATATTGCGGTCATTGAAAAAGGCTATTTAGGCGGCGGCAATACGGGTCGCAATACCACGATTGTTCGATCGAACTACCTCTGGGATGAAGCCGCGCATTTGTACGAGCATGCGCTTAAGCTTTGGGAGACGCTGTCTGTAGAGCTCAACTATAACGTGATGTTTTCTCAACGCGGAGTGCTCAACCTCGGCCACACCCTGCAAGATATGCGCGATATTGAGCGCCGAGTATCAGCCAACCGATTAAATGGGATTGATGGTGAAGTACTTGACCCGGCGGGTGTGAAAAAAATCGTGCCGCTGATTGATATCTCATCGAAAACACGTTACCCCATCATGGGCGCCTCATGGCAGCCTCGAGGTGGGGTGGCGCGGCACGATGCGGTCGCCTGGGGCTATGCTCGGGCGGCGGATGCGTTAGGGGTTGATCTGCTGCAAGAATGTGCAGTGACGGGTTTTGATATCGTTGGAAACCAAATTCGAGGCGTTCACACGGATCGGTATGGAGCGATCGGCGCTGATCGGGTCGGTTGTGTGGTTGCAGGAAATTCTGGTGTATTAGCAAGCTACGCCGGGTTTGAGCTTCCGGTCGAATCGCATCCTTTGCAGGCGCTTGTCTCAGAACCCATCAAACCAATTCTCAATACTGTGGTGATGTCCAATCAAGTGCACGGGTATATCTCCCAATCCGATAAGGGCGATCTCGTGATTGGCGCCGGTATCGATAGTTACACAGGCTATGGCCAGCGTGGTTCCCTGCCGGTAATTGAGCACACTTTGGCAGCGATTTTGGAATTATTCCCAATGTTCTCTCGAGTCCCGATGAATCGCCAGTGGGGCGGTATTGTTGATACCACCCCAGATGCCTGCCCGATCATGGGCAAGAGCCCAGTTGAAAATCTCTACTTCAACTGTGGCTGGGGTACCGGCGGTTTTAAGGCTACCCCAGGGTCAGGACACGTCTTTGCCGGTTGTCTTGCTGAAGATGAGCTGCCCGCATTGGCTAAGCCTTTTGCCTTGGATCGGTTCTACTCAGGCGCGCTGATTGATGAGCATGGCGCTGCGGGCGTCGCCCATTAAAAGCGAGATAGGTTGATATGCTAAGAATTCATTGCCCAATTTGCCAGGAAGCCCGAGATGAGCCGGAGTTTCATTACGCGGGGCAGGCGCACATCGCCCGACCGGTTGAGCCGGACAACTGTAGCGATGAGCAATGGGGCCAGTATCTGTATTTCAGGCGCAATACCCGTGGCCTGCATTACGAGATGTGGTACCACGCGGCCGGCTGTCGAAAGTTTTTCAACGTCGTGCGTGATACCGTGAGCTATGATATCAAAGCGAGCTACCTGATTGGCGAAGCCGCGCCTCAGTCCGGCGAGGCTGCCTCATGAGTCAGATCAATCGCCTAGGGCTGGGTCGACTGACCAATCCAGATGCGCCAGTGGTCTTTTCATTTAATGGTCAGCGCTTATCGGGATTGCAAGGGGATACGCTAGCATCTGCCTTGTTGGCTAATGGTGTAACGCTGGTCGGGCGCAGCTTTAAGTACGGTCGCCCCCGGGGCATAGTTGCCGCCGGTGTAGAGGAGCCAAATGCCATTTTGCAAGTTGGCAGTCTAGCGGGTTCGACAGTTCCCAACGTGCGGGCAACCGAGCAAGCGCTTTTTCAAGGATTAACTGCTAACACCACCCACGGTTGGCCAAGTGTCAAATGGGACGTGATGGGCCTGTTTGGTCAATTGGCAGGTGCGTTGATGCCGCCTGGCTTTTACTACAAAACTTTTATGTATCCTCAGTGGTTGTGGCACACCTACGAGAAAATCATCCGCAAAGCTGCCGGGCTGGGCCATTCGCCCACCGAGCCCGACCCTGACATCTACGATAAGTGCAATCAGCACTGCGATGTGTTGATTATTGGCGCTGGCCCAGCAGGTCTAGCATCGGCCCTAGTCGCCGAAAAGTCGGGTTCTAGGGTGATTTTAGTCGATGAGCATCCCGTAGCAGGTGGCTGGCTCAAGTATTCAGATGACAGTATCGATACCCAGCCGGGGCATCGGTGGGCCGAGTCGACGCTTGAAACGCTGAAGCAATCGGATCGCGTTACCGTGTTGCTGAGCACTACGGCAACCGGGTTGCATGATGGCAAATTTGTTACGGCTGTCGAAAAAAACGCCCAATACTCAGCTGAGCCGAACAATCGCTATGTCCCTAGGCAACGCTTGCACCGAATTAGAGCGAAACACATTATTCTTGCCAGCGGCGCACACGAGAGACCTCTGGTGTACGCCAATAATGATGTGCCTGGTTGTATGTTGGCCGGAGCGGTGTCGGCATACATTAAAGGCTATGGCGTGAGACCGGGACGTCGATTGGTGGTGGCAACGAATAACGATGCCGGTTATGCCGCGGCCCTTGATTGGTTAGCGATCAGTAATGGCAACGCAACGGTGGTGGATGCTCGGTCAAAACTTGATGCAAACTTGGTTGAGAGGGTAGAGGCTGCTGGCGGTGAAGTCATCACGGGCGCCGTGGTCATCGAAGCCAAAGGCAGGCGCGCTGTCTCTGGGGCTGTGATTGCAAAGATTGATGCCGAATTTAGCACACTCGTTGGCGCGCCCTATGACCTGCCTGCTGATGTGATTGCCTCCTCTGGCGGTTTCTCTCCCGTAGTACATCTTTCTGCGCATACCGGTCGTAAGCCCGTGTGGCGGCATGATATTGCAGGGTTTGTGCCTGCAAAAGATCACCCCGAAGTAACTGCTGTAGGGGCTGCTGCGGGAGAATTTTCGCTGCATGGCGCCATAGCTACAGGGGTCGCCGCTGCCGCAAACGCCCACCAAAATCAGCGAGAGGCGACCGAGGCCGCGGCTGAATTAATAAATAGTGTCTGCGATGAGCGTCTGCCGTTTCAGTTACAACCTCTGTATCTGGTACCCCATAGTAAGGCGTCAGCTAAGGCACCCCCCCAATTTGTTGATTTTCAATTAGATGTCACCGCCGCCGCGATTGCGCTTGCCACGCGGGAAGGCTTTGAAAGCGTTGAACACGTGAAGCGTTACACAGCCCTTGGGTTTGGCACTGATCAGGGTAAGTTGGCTAATGTCAATGGCATAGCGATTGCGTCTCAAGCGCTCGGACAAAGTATTGAGGAGACTGGAACGACCATGTTCAGGCCCAATTACACGCCTGCGAGTTTTGGTGTGATGGCCGGTCGCGATGTAGGCGGTTTGTTCGAGCCAAAGCGCTATACGCCGATGCAGCCGTGGCACGAGGCGCGAGGCGCGGCCTTCGAAGATGTCGGCCAATGGAAACGACCCTGGTTTTTCCCCGAGGGCAACGAATCCCTGTCCGAAGCCGTCGCTAGGGAATGTTTGGCGGTACGTCAGGGCGTCGGTATCCTCGACGCGTCGACACTTGGCAAAATAGATATCCAAGGACCCGACGCCCGAATTTTTTTGAATCGAATTTACACGAACGCTTGGTCAAAATTAGCGGTAGGTAAGTGTCGCTACGGTCTTATGTGCGGCGAAGACGGTATGGTTATGGATGACGGTGTGACCGCCTGCCTAGGGGACCATCATTTTTTGATGACAACCACGACCGGTGGTGCGGCGAGCGTGCTGCAGTGGCTCGAACTTTGGCACCAGACTGAGTGGCCTGAGCTTGAAGTCTATTTTAACTCGGTAACCGATCACTGGGCGACAGCAACCCTGTCCGGTCCTGACGCTCGATCGCTACTCCAAGGTCTCACCGACATCGATTTACAACCGGCGGCCTTTGGTTTTATGGATTGGCGGCAAGGGCAGGTGGCCGGTATCCCGGCTAGGGTTTTTCGGATCTCGTTCACCGGCGAGTTGTCCTATGAAATCAATGTTAATGCGAACTACGGTTTAGCACTTTGGCAACAGCTGATGACTGCGGGTGCCGCTTTTAATCTAACCCCTTATGGCACCGAGACGATGCATGTCCTTCGGGCTGAAAAAGGTTTTGTGATCGTGGGTCAGGATACGGATGGCTCGGTGACCCCGGAAGACCTTGGTATGCAGTGGGCCTTAGCGTCTAAGAAAACTTTTAGCTATATCGGCAAGCGGGGGATGGCACGAGCAGATTGTCAGCGGCCGGATCGCAAGCAGTTGGTTGGTCTGTCACCACTTGATACGACCTTTGTATTGCCTGAGGGCGGGCAAATTGTATGGTCGCGGCCGACAACGCTGCCGGCAACGATGGTCGGGCATGTGACGTCCAGTTATTTTAGTCCGATCCTCAATCGCAGCTTTGCCTTAGCGCTTGTAGAAGGCGGTCTAAACCGTCTTGGAGAGGTGGTCGAGGTCTCTGTTGGTCAAGATGCCTGGCAGCGTGCCGAGATTGTCTCCTCGGTATTTTATGATCCAAACGGGGAACGCCAATATGTCTGAGCTAACTGCCGATAAGCAGGCCCATTCATCTCTTTATGGGTCCATGGATCAACAAGGGTTGACCGAAAGCCCGATATCATCACCGCTAAGTCAGGTCGATAAGTCGTCCATCGCTGGCGATTCGCCCATCGTTGCCATCGAGCACTCAGTGGGTCACTTAGTCCTTCGGGGTCAGGCAGAAATCTTGGGGCCAGCGCTGCAATCATCCAGAGACCTTAATTTACCTACTGAAGCGCTGACATCGTCTGGGTTGGGTAAGGATTGCCTTAGATGGTTGAGCCCGAACGAATGGCTACTAACGTTACCGTTAACTTCGGTATTTGACGCTGAAGAAGCCCTGCGGCAAAAAATGGGCGGTCATGGTGCTATCGTGAATGTCAGCGGTGGACAAACGCTGTTGGAATTAAAGGGCTCGAAGGTAACGTCTGTGCTCAAGAAATCAACCAGCTATGACGTAGATCTGGTGAATTTTCCAGTAGGCAAAGTTGTTACCACTACGTTTGCACAAGCCCAGGTGGTGCTCCGGTGCGTCGCTGAGCATCGCTACGAGTTGGTTATTCGTCGCAGTTTTGCAGACTACCTGTGGGCTTGGCTGCGTGATGCGAGCGCCGAGTTCGGGTTTCGGGTCGATAGCGCGTAGTCATTGGGCACCAAGGGTGTTGCGCGTGTGGTGCTCTGTCATAGCGGTCGCGTCACTAATATCTACCATTAACTGCCGTCTGTTTTTTTGTGATCCGGCGAGCAAGGCATCCAGTGCAGGCAATTTCAAGTATGTCTGATTCAGGGCACACGTCGTCGACGTCTGCTTTGGTGTGGCACAGGCGCAATGGGTTTGGGGCGTTCGATCTTGCTGAAAAGGCTTGAGAAAGGGTCTCGCTTATGGGGAATGGCCATAGCATCAACGAAGTATTCCTGAAAAAGAGGCTCGGTGGCAGTTTCGATTTTTTCGATCTTCGGAACCAGCGCGGTGATTTCTGCACGGCTGTCGTGATTTAAAAGCGCTATGCGAATGCCTGTGCTGGCTGCATTGCCAACAGAGTGTACGTGTTCTAGGTCACAATCTGGGATGAGTCCCAGGAGCATGGCATATTGGCTGTCGACATTGCTGCCGAAGGCACCAGCAATGCGTATCTCATCGACATGATTGGTCGGAAACCGATCCATCAACAACTTCACGCCCGCATACAGTGCTGCTTTCGCCAGCTGGATTTGCCGGATGTCGTTTTGGGTTACCATCACCGGCGATTCGCCTTCGACAAGGACGTAAGCAAAGGTCCTCCCATGAGGAACAACACGGGCTGAGGCTGAGGTAGCCGGTGCTTGAATAACGCCGTCTGTTGACAGGATGCCTGCTAAATACATCTCTCCAATGACTTCAATGATGCCAGATCCGCAGATCCCGGTGATGCTTAAATGCTTGGTGGCGTCACCAAATTGAGGGTCGTCGGACCAATACTCACAGCCGATCACACGGTATCTAGGCACTAGCGTTTCTGGGTCAATTCTTACGCGCTCGATGGCCCCGGCCGCTGCTCGCTGGCCGCAACTAATTTGAGCCCCCTCAAAAGCGGGGCCTGTGGGGCTAGAACAAGCAAGGAGTTTGTCTCGATTCCCAAGCACGATCTCGGCATTGGTTCCGATATCGATAATGAGTGATAGTTTGGCGTCTGCCTGAGGCGCTTCAGAGATAATGACTGCAGCAGTATCCGCGCCGACATGACCTGCAATGCAAGGTGGCATATAGAGCCTGCCGCCGGGGTTAATCACAATCCCGGCTCTGGCTGCTGGCATATTCACCGCTGACTCGACAGCAAGGGTAAATGGCGCTGTCCCCAGGGGGGAGGGGTCAATTCCTAGCAGGAGATGATGCATAATCGGGTTACCTGCTGCAGCAAGACTGACGATCTGAGAGACTTCTATGCCGGCTTCTTTTGCAGCCTCCACAATCAAGTCATTGATTGCTGCGCGTACGATTGCGGTCATCTCGCCAGCGCCCTCTGGGTGCATGAGGACATAAGACACCCGACTCATTAAATCCTCGCCGAAGCGAATTTGCGGATTCATAAGGCCATTAGAAACCAGCACTTCCCCGCTTTTTAGATCAGTTAAATGCAAGGCAATAGTCGTCGAGCCAATATCCACTGCCGCCCCAAAGACGCGCTCCAAAAGCCCTGGCCAGACCGCGATGATGGTTTTTTGCGTGCCGCTCGAATAAATTGCCAACGTAATCCCACCCTCACCGTCGCGAAGTGCGTTGTGTAATCCAGAGAGAATGCTAGGGTCAAAGCGGAGGTTTGGTAGCGACCAGTTTTTCACCATGGCCTTTTGAATTCGGGAGAGATCACTAGCGCTTTGATCCAGATCATTTTCTGGAACCTGCACATAGTGCAGCTGAATATCGGGAACGACTTGAATGTCCCTTGCGATAGCTGATTTCCGGATGACTTGACGGTGAACCTGGGATTCTGCCGGCACGTCGATCACCAATGGTCCCTGAATCAGTGTATGGCAGGACAAGCGTCGCCCAGGCGTAAGCGCGCCTTTGCGCGCTTCGAAGCGCCGTTCCGTTTCTGACCAGCGAGATAAATGCTCGCCTTTAGAAATAAGCCCATGTTTTGGAAAATCGCCCTCTGCACAAACAATCTGACAGCGTCCGCATAGGCCGCGACCCCCGCACACAGAGTCAATGTCAACGCCCAAGAACCGAGCCGCCTGGAGCAGTGGGGTGCCTTCAGCAAATTCGCCGCGCTTGCCTGAGGGCAAAAAAACGACGGGAAAGCCGTTAGTCATAATTCTGACCTGCTGGCTTCAGGTTAGGCACGTCGCCGGCGGCGACCACCTTCGCGACGCCGATGACCAGCATCGCTGGCTTGAGGATCTCTGTGCTTCCGGATCCAGCGGCTACAATCTGGGTCGTGGCCCATCATGACGTCTGCCCCTAGAACCGCCTGGACAACTTCTTGATGGAGTGGGTTGGTGATGGCAGAGGTCATACCAGAGGCGATCGCCATCGGTAAAAAAGCGGCATTAATGCCATTACGATTCGGCAGCCCAAAGCTAACGTTTGAGGCACCACAGGTGGTGTTGACCTTAAGCTCTTCCCTAAGCCGGCGCACTAGATGCATCACCTGCTGCCCCGCAGTGTTGATCGCACCGATGGGCATGACCAGCGGATCGACCACAACATCGGAGAAAGGGATGCCGTAGTCAGCAGCCCGTTCAACGATTTTCTTTGCGACGTCGAAGCGGACATTTGGATCCTCTGATATCCCGGTTTCATCATTTGAGATTGCCACTACTGCGGCTTTGTGTTTCGCAACCAGGGGTAAAACAGCTTCCAGCACCTCGTCTTCACCCGTGACCGAATTGACAAGGGGTTTACCTTGATAGACATCAAGTCCTGCCTCCAGTGCCGCGATAATCGAGGAATCGATGGTGAGGGGTACATCTGTGATGGACTGAACCAACTGAATGCATTGCGCCAGGATAGCGGGCTCATCAGCAAGGGGAATGCCGGCATTGACATCCAGCATTTGAGCGCCGGCAGCAACCTGGGCCAGTGCATCGGCCTCAACTCGACTAAAGTTACCCGCCACCATCTCTGCCGCTAAAATTTTTCGACCGGTAGGGTTGATCCGTTCGCCAATGATGACGAATGGCTGGTCAAAACCAATGATCACTTCCTGATTCGCTGAGCTTAAAATGGTTTGAGTCATGAGATTCTCCGAAACAACTTCTGATTATGCTGGATGCTGGGCGGGATCGATCGAGGTGACATCCTCAAATCCCTTTTGTTTAACGAGTCGTTCTAAGTGTTGGTCCGAATATTGAGCCTCCAAATTTGCTGCTGCAACTTGAGCGGTTGCCGCAAGATCGGCGTCAGTTTTCATGTTATCAGTGACTCGGCGCCAGGCTTCGAGATAGGCTTCACTACCGCCCTTATCGGCTCGCATCGCGGCGCGATCGATCGCGGCTTGAAAACGATGGGATAACAGAGCCTTGGCTTTCTGGCGGCCGGATTTGATCATCACCTGAGAGGGGATATCCCGCCAATAGATGGTGATTCGTTTCATGCGGCGCACCAGGTGAGGGGTTCGGCCAGGGCATCCAAACCCACTGGCTGGTGATGCAAAGTAAGTCCTAAAAAATCTGCTGCCGCTTGCGCTTGGCAAAGCAAGGCATCATCTTCTTGCTGCGATAAATAGCGCGCCTGAGTGTAATGGCCGAAATACAGAGGCAAGAGTTCCGGATGGGAATCTAGTTTTAAAGATTTCACCACCATGGTTTCGAAATGGCGAACTAAAAAGTCGGTTAACCAAAAAATACCAGGCTCCGCTGCGCTCAAGTGTTGAAACGCGTCAAGGCCGGCAAAAGTTGCAAAGCAATGAGGCCCGGGTAGACGCTCAACATGATCGAGATCGTCGATCAATCGATCAATGGCGCCATTGGTGCCGCAGTCGCCATAGGCGATGAGAATGCGCCGATAGTGCTGGGCAGCTTTTTCAAGCTTGGCCGCGATTAACCCCGGGATCTTAATAGGGGTGTTATGTAGCGATGCATCTAAACATTCTAGGGTCATGTGATGCCAAGCGTTTTTGACTTTGAGGTACTGGATTTCCCTGGCCAAGGCACCGCAGGCGATCACAAGACAGGGGTCATGCATGTGCTGCTCGACGTTCCTGAATCAGTCGGGTCGCTAAATCTGCCGCTTCGGCTGCATCTCGGCAATAGGCGTCAGCGCCTATGGCGCGGCCGAATTCTTCGTTGAGCGGTGCGCCGCCAACCATGACGATGTATTGGCTGCGAATGTTACGTTTAACCAGCTCCTCAATCACCACTTTCATGTACGGCATGGTGGTTGTGAGTAGTGCAGATAAACCCAGGATATCGGGCTGGTGCTCCTCCAGCGCCTCAAGATATTCATCCACAGAATTGTTGATGCCGATATCGATAACCTCGAAGCCGGCGCCTTCCATCATCATACCCACGAGGTTCTTTCCGATGTCGTGAATGTCACCTTTAACCGTCCCAATGACCATCTTGCCAATCGGTTTGGCGCCAGTTTCGGCAAGCAGCGGCCGTAAAACCTCCATACCACCTTTCATGGCGTTGGCGGCAAGCAGCACTTCCGGAACGAATAAGATGCCATCTCGAAAATCAACCCCGACGATCTGCATCCCACCCACCAAAGAGTCGTTAAGCACCCGATCCGCGCCCCAGCCTCGGGATAGTAAAATCTCGGTTCCTTCGATGATCTCGTCTTTTAAGCCATCGTACAGATCGTCGTGCATTTGCTCGACGAGCTCAGAATCATCGAGTTCACTAAGCTCAAAATCGTCGTCTTGGTCATCGGTCATGTGGGTACCTATCAGTAGTCTTGGTCGGCAAATTCTGCCTTCCGTCTGTCCATGTAATCATTCAATGCCTCGTCAATTGCGGCATCAAGTGGTGGTGCCTCAAAATTGGCAAGACGAGCTTTCCATTGCTCGTTGGCGCGAGCCTCAGCGCTTAAAGCCCCGTCAGCTTGCCATTGCTCAAAGCTGTTGTTGTCGGCCATGGTTGATCGATAGAAGGCTTGTTCAAAATTGGCTTGGGTGTGGGTAGCGCCGAGAAAATGGGCGCCGGGGCCAATTTCTCGCAAGGCGTCCATGGCTTGACCATTTTCAGATAAATCTACACCTTTAAGTAGCACCGCAAGCATGTTCGCTTGATCGACGTCCATCATGAATTTTTCATAGCTCATGACCAGACCTCCCTCGAGCCAGCCCGCGGTATGAAGCATAAAGTTAACACCGGCCAGTGCCGCTGATTGCAGCGTGTTAGCAGCCTCATAAGCTGCCTGGGCATCGGCGACTTTAGAGGCACATAGACCGCCGCCTGATCGAAAGGGCACGCCCAAGCGTCGGGCAAGAGCGGCTGCGCCCATTAAGACTAGGCTTGGCTCTGGCGTGCCAAAGGTCGGCGCACCACTTTGCATTGAGATGGCGCTGGCAAAGGAGCCAAAAATAACTGGCGCGCCTGGTCGAACAAGCTGGGTATACGCCAGCCCTGCAAGCGCTTCCGCTAGAATTTGGGTCAGAGTGCCGGCGACCGTGACCGGGGACATGGCGCCAGCGAGTATAAAAGGCGAGATGATGGTGGCTTGATTGTTTTCGGCATACACCCGGGCAGCGCCTAGCATAGTACTGTCAAAGGTCATCGGCGAATTCACGTTGATCAAACTGGTGAGTACGGCATTTTGATCAACAAACTCATCGCCGAAAACGATTTTTACCATGTCGACGGTGTCTTGCGCTCGTTCCGGATGGGTAACCGATCCCATAAAGGGTTTATCGGAGTATTTGATATGGCTGTAGATCATATCAAAATGGCGTTTATTCACCGGCAAGTCCACGGGTTCGCAAACAGTTCCGCCTGAGTGATGTAAGCCTTGACTCATGTAAGTCAGTTTAACGAAATTCCTAAAGTCCTCGATGGTTGCATACCGTCGACCTTGATCGAGATCACGCACAAAGGGCGAGCCATAAGCTGGCGCCAGTACCATACGGTCTCCGCCTATAATCGTGGATCGCAATGGGTTACGGGCATGTTGGGTGTATTCGCTCGGTGCGGTGGCTTGGATTAATGATCGACAAAGACCTTTGGGGAAGCGTACCCGTTCACCTTGAATGTTTGCGCCGGCTTGACGCCAAAGGGCAAGGGCTGAGGCATCGTCTTTGAAGTCAATGCCTATCTCCTCTAAAACGATATCAGCATTGGTCTCAATGACAGTTAGAGCTTCTTCGTCGAGCACACCATAATAAGGGATTTTCCGTTCGATAAAGGTAACTAACTGATCCGCCGCAGAGGCCTTTCGGGCGGCGACACGTCCTGATCGGCCACCGGTTCGTCGTCTTCCAGATTTTTCCATAACTCAAGCTCGTTTGAGGCTATCCCTTAGGGTTAAAAAGGCCGCTATTATTTCGAGATTCTCCGATAGCCTCGGAAAATTGAGATGCAAATTTACGACAAGAAAGCACGTCTAAACGACATCTAATTGGCCTATACCGCGAAGTATAGCTGTCGTCATTTTGAGGCCAGTCAGGCACATCGTTGCGGCGATTGAATTCAAGCATGCGGTGACTGGTTACTAAAGCCATTGGGTGATGGTCTCTTGCATCGGGCGCAGTGATTCCGAATGAACTGCGCGCTCGAGCGTCCGAAAATTTCGGAAGACATTAGGATACCGAGAGCACTTTGAATTTCGCCGGGGTCGGTCTCGGCGGCGCTGTGGCTGGCAGGTAAGATCTCTAACCCGGATGCGCTGGATGAAACACAATGGCACCGGCGGTGGATGTCATGAGCGAGGTTGAAAGCGCGCTCCGAACGCATCCTACGGTATGATGATGGGTCAAATGGTTTGGAGGTTAGGTTATGACGCTATCAGTGCAAGGTTATTGCGACCCGCGTTTTGATTCGGTTAAACAGGTTTTTGAGGCCCAGCTGGAATCGGGCGCTGATTTAGGCGCCTCATTTTCAGCGACCTACCAAGGCGAAACCGTGGTAGACCTGTGGGGTGGGTACCTTGATCTGGAGCGCACCCGACCTTGGCAGACCGATACCTTGGTGAATGTCTATTCCACTACGAAAACGATGTCATTTTTGTGTGCGATGATCCTTGCTGATCGTGGATTGCTTGATTTTGATGCGCCGGTCAGTCGTTATTGGCCTGAATTTGCTGCGGGGGATAAATCAGGTGTGTTGGTTTGGCACTTGATGAATCACGCTGCTGGACTATCAGGTACAGATGAGCGATTGGCTGGTGATGATTTATATGACTGGGACAAAGTCACGGACGTTTTAGCGCGTCAGACCCCTTGGTGGCAGCCAGGTAGCGAAACGGGTTATCACGCACTCACCCAAGGGTATTTGATCGGAGAAGTGGTCCGAAGGATCACCGGCCAAACCCTTGGGCAATTTTTTGCTCGCGAAGTTGCAGAGCCTCTGGGCGCCGATTTTTTTATCGGGGTGCCTGAGGCAGAGTTTCCCCGTATCGGCCTCTTGGTGCCACCGCCGGCTGACGGTGTGCTCAGAGGATCAGGCGATGCAGACTCTATTTCTGTAAGAACCTTTAGAAGCCCAAGAACATCGGCTTTAGACAGCCATACGGACGCCTGGCGGCGGGCTGAAATTCCAGCAGCAAATGGCCATGGTAATGCCCGAGCGGTGGCTAAGATTCATACAGCATTGGCGAATGAGGGGCAGGTCGATGGCGTTCAGTTGCTCTCCCCGGAAATCTGTCGCAGCGTCATGCGGCCGCGTATCCAGGGTCAAGATTTAGTGTTGGGGTTTCCAGTAGCATTTGGTCTCGGCTTTGGCCTTAATCCAGTCGCAGCCGGACGACGCAATCTGTGCTTCTGGGGTGGTTGGGGTGGATCATCCGCCATCATAGATCAAGACAACCGTTTGAGCTTTTCTTATGTAATGAACAAAATGGCCGACAGATTGTTAGGAGATGATCGCGGTGCGAAGCTTGCGGCGGCCGTGTTTAAAAGTTTGCCAAAATAGACCTCAAGCAGGTGAGTAGGTTGTGGGTTTAGCGCCATCAGGTCTTAGTCGCCTCAGTCCAATTAGATGAATTCAGGTAATCAGGGCATTTTAAATGACGATAAGGAGTTGGCTATCGCCGTTGAGCGGCTTCTCGGCGTTAATTCAGGGCCTTAAATGGCTGAAGCATCCACAGCTACGTATGCTGATCGTGCTGCCTATCGTGATCAATGTTGTGATTTATGGACTGGTGCTTGGGCTGGGCTTGCATTGGACAGATGGGTTGATGGCGGATTTGATCGCTTGGTTGCCCGACTGGCTGAGTTTTTTGGGGACTTTATTTTGGTGGCTGATGCTGTTCATGCTCTTGGCTGTCCTGGGGCTGACTTTCGTTACGGCCGCATTGATTGTTGGCGCGCCTTTTTACGGTCAGTTGAGCGCCAGAACCCTCACCTTGCTGGGAGTAACGGCCAGCGAAGCCTCTGCTTCTGATCCTCTATCGATCGCGATGCTAATTCTAAAAGGCATAGGCCGAGAATTCAGCAAACTTGTCAGTTTTCTACCTTTGCTCGTCCTGGTTGTCGTGATCAGCTTACTCCCTGGCATAAATGTGATTGCCCCTTTTGTTTGGCTGTCGGTCAACAGCTGGATCTTTGGGCTACAGTTCTTAGATTATCCATTTGACGACGCCCAAAAACCCTTTGGTGCGGTTAAAGATTGGGGCCGGCGCCATCGAGGAGCGGTGCTAGGTTTTGGTTTTGCCATTGTGATTGGCAGTAGCATTCCGGTTCTCAATCTGTTGATAATTCCTGCTGCCGTTGTTGGAGCAACACGTTTGTGGGTTCAAATCGATCGGGCTGAGAACGGTGCCAGATGAGATGAGTGGTGAGGGCAGCAGCTAAAAATCTGAAGGTGCGCTGAAGCGAGTACATTACAGGACGCTCAGCGGAGTTAAAAAAAAGCAAGGCGCCTAGTTCTGCCCGGGCGCCCTGCTAACAGATTAGTTGGGCAGACGGTCGAAAACGGTTTCAACCGTCCAGAAATTACGGGTAGAGCAGGTGGCCGCAGCATTAAAAGCCGCGAAAATCTCTGCACCTTCACCGTCGCCGAAAAAGCCTTGGAGCGCTTCGCCCATGCTCTTGTAGTCTGACCATGCTGTCATGAGAATGAATCGGCCTGCATCTGACATATCCCCTGAAAACGGCGTAAAAATCCATTGGGCGTCACTGAGACCCTTGCTCTGACTCCACTGGCCAACGGCCTTGGATACTTGGCGCACATCAGCCATGGTTTTGCCATCGTTTAGGCTGCATTGCCAGGTTTCGACAGGTCCAGCGGCTGAGTGATGATCTGCCATGACGAAACTTGAGAACAAAAAACCGATAACAATACTGAGAATTTTCATGGATGCTCCAATAAGCTGAAATAAAGGTTGTAGGAGTCTGCCACGACCGACAAGGTTACGAAATAATCGTTCGATTTTGGTTGTGCGCGGACGGGCGCCTGGGTTTTAAGGCAAGGTTTAAAGCTTGTTAACACCGGTGGCTGCCAGTGATCGGCGTTCTGCCAGCGTGTCAAAGAAGGCGTTGACGGCATCCGCCACCAGGTCTCGATTTCACTGCTCAGTAGCGATTGTTTAGATTGGCCTGGTCGTGTAAAAAACAGAGGGCAGCTAGAACCCCGCCGTCGGTTCCTGGCGAACGATGGGGTACGACATTGAGTTCGGGTGTTGATGGACTCGATCAGGTTCACCGAGTGTCAGAGCGCTGACCCAATTGCGTCAAAGTCCGAAGGGGATAAACGAGGAGTTACTTTTTGAAAGATACCCCAATTGACCCAAAGCCGATTACCACCGTGTTGGGCATCCATCACGCAACCTTGATTGTCAGTGATCTTGCCAGAGCTGGGCAGTTTTATGCGCCGACGGGACTGATCCCTTGCGAGTTGGAAGTTTGGCAGCAGTCGCTTCCCAATTCGCCAGCGGCGGCATTACTGCTCAAGGCCCCGAATGGCTGTTTGGAACTGCGAGCCTGCTCAACCAATACCGAAGCAAAGCCGTTACCCGTGATTGGGCCTGGTATTACGCACGCCTGTTTTCAGGCCCCCGCCCAGTCAAGTCTATACCGGCAACTGATTGCTGGAGGCGCAGACCCCGTAAGCGTGGGCGAGCCGCCGATTGACCTAAATGGGGCGGGGGTGAGATATGCCTATGCGCGAGATCCCGATGGCGCTATGTTCGAAGTCGAAGAATTAGACGAGCCGAGGTTTACCGGCCCGATCTGGCTAGCCCACATTGCCTTGGCGACCCCCGATATCGATCGTGCGGTGCTTTTCTACTCGCAGCTGCTCGGTGTTCAGCCGTACAGCCGAGTCAATAAAATTGTCGGTCCTCGGTTTGATGAGGTTACGGGATTGTCCTCAGTACGAATTCGTGCAGCCTGGTTCAATGTTGGCAATATGGTGCTGGAGTTTTGGGAGTTCGTACAGCCTAGAACCCCAAGCCACGCCGTGAATAGATCCCAAAACCAAGTGGGATATGACGAATTTGCCATTGAAGTCGCAGATCTTTCGTGGGAGCTTAATCGTCTAGAAGGACTGGGACTTTCGAGTGAAACAGCTACAGTGGCAGGCGCTGGAATTTCTGAGGCCCGGTTTAGGGATCCTGATGGCAACGAGTTTACCCTGGTACAAACCACGGAGGATGCGGAGACGCGCGTGGCCTTGTTTCAGCCCATGCACTGGCTACCAGCGCCAGCATGGCCGGTGGTATCGAGCCGATAATCCACTTTGGGTTGCAAGGGTCGCCCAAGCGTTAATCGCGTAAAAAATGTGCTTTTAGAGGAGCGGGGAGATCGCCTTCGCCAAGGTCCTCAGCTTAAGCGTCGGACAGAAACTCTGCCAATAGCCGGTTGACCACTTCCGGCACCTCGAGCATTGGCGTGTGTCCGACGCCTGGCAGGCGGTGTACTTTTAGGTTGGGGGCATAGTCAGGTAATGCATCGATAAACGTTGGCACGAAAGTATCATCGGCTTCTCCCCAGATCAGCAGGACAGGCACCTGGGTTTGCGCCTTCGCCGAAGGCCAAGCGTCTGCGATAGACAGATCTTCAAGCATCGGAATATTCGCGCGATACCAATTGATACCGCCATCGATGGCGCCAGGTTGACCTAAGCCCGATTTGAAGGTGGCATCATGGCTTTGGGTGTAGTGTGGTAACGCCCTGAATTTAGCGTACGCCTGCCGCCAGAGATTAACGCCGTGATCCTTGGTCATCCATTGATGAGTGGCACCGCTGCGCATTTTCCACATGTATTGGGAGCGCTGTTGCTGCTCTGGGTTTGTGGCCAGCAAACCAATGAGCTGATTGGCTGGCGGAGCGTTAATAGAAACCATTTTGCACAAACGTTGAGGTCGGTCTTGTGCGAATGCGAAAGCAAGGGCGCCGCCCCAGTCGTGTCCAACTAGGTAAAATGGATCCTCGCCCACAAGTGTTTTGGCTAGCGCATCAATCTGAGCCACCAACGCCGGAAGTCTATAGGCTGCGAGGTCGCTAGGTTTGTCTGACAAATTGATGCCAGGGCCATCGATTGCGACCACCCGGTAACGATCAGCCAAAGCGTTCATTTGATGATGAAACGAAAAAGAGAACAGCGGGAAACCGTGATAAAAGATCACCAAGGGGCCTTGACCTGCAGATAAATAATGCAGGCGAAGACCTTCGTGCTCAAAGTAGTTGGACGTAATTTTGCTCATCGTTTTTGCTGAGCGATAAGTTCGTCTCGTAACTTTTCTGGATCAAGGGCTTTGGCACGATCCCGCTCGACCACCTCCGGCGGCACGTACCAGTGGAGTTTGTCACCGTTGTAAGCCTCCCAGACACAGGCAGCGACGGTATCTGCCGATAAGGTTCTGCTCGCATCCGAGCGCTCGCGATTTTTCTCTGGGATATTGGCGATGGTTCTCTGTTCGCCTCGCACGTAGCGCTCACTCACTTGCCATAAAGGGGTGTCGATGATGCCAGGGGATACGTCCGCAGCGCGAGCATCAAACCGGGCTAACTCTACACTCAAGGCTTCGGTTAGGCCCTTGACGGCGACTTTCGTGGCGCCATAAATCGCCATGCCTGGTGTGCCAAAAGAGGCGGCGGAGGATGATGTGCTAAAACACAGTGCGTTGGGCGTTGCTTTTAAAAGCGCAAGTCCCGCGTGAATCCCGTTGATAACGCCTAACAAGTTGACATTGACGGTTTGTACGATTTTCTCAAAAGGGACCTCATCTAAAAATCCGGCTACGGCGATGCCAGCGTTGTTAAATAAGATATCAAGTCGACCGCCAGAAGCGACGGCAAAGTCGGACATAACTTGATCGAAGTCTTCTTTGCGAGTGACATCAAGCACCTGGGTAAAACAATTGCCTGAAAGCTCAGCTTTGAGTTGGTTTAGCGCCTCTGGATTGACATCGGTGGCACCGACAAACCAGCCCCGATGGTGAAATTGTAGCGCAGTCGCTCGGCCAATACCGCTTGCTGCGCCGGTAATAAAAATCGCTTGTTGAGTCATGATGAGAAGCTGCGTGTTGGTACAGGTCTATCATGCCACGGCTTTTACTCAAGATCCTCCGCTTGTCTCGTCGATGTTTTGTGCCGGCGCTTAGAGACAATTTTTCACACAGAGACGGCGCTGCCCTGGTGCCGTCAGCGCTTATTCGGTTCCGAGGAGATGAAGGACGATATGCTTGGACATTATTGGGATTAAAAAGGCCAGCGGTTAATAGCTGTTAATAGGAGGATCAATTGATTGAACAAAAAGTTCGCTTGCACTTGACTCTGCGCTTTGGCATAACTGATGAACATTCTACGAGACGGCTGTCTTAAGGCCGAGCCGGAGAGTCAAAAATGAAGCACGACACGGAAGTTACAATTTTACAAGCGCTAATGGATCAGCTTGATGCAGGGAAGAATATTGACGCTGGTGTGCAGTATCGTATGCCGACCGCGGACTATATCTGCCCACAACGGGCGGCTAAAGAGCAGCATCACTTTTTTAGCAACCACCCTCAGTTGGTGGGCTTGTCTAACGATTTGCCAACCAAAAACAGTTTTCTATCAGTCGATGAAATCGGCGTGCCGATCCTCGCAACTCGAGATCAAAACGGGCACTTTAGAGCTTTTTTAAATGCCTGTCGGCATCGCTCTGCCCGTGTCGTGTCAGAGGCGCGGGGTCAGAAATCGGTATTTATGTGCCCGTTTCATCATTGGAGCTATAGTTCTACCGGGGCGCTTTTAAACGTGCCTAATGAAGACCATTTTGGTGCCATAGACAAGAGCTGCATGGGATTGGTCGAGCTCCCGGCAGAAGAGCGTAACGGCTTGCTTTGGGTGCATCCTAATCCTAACGGCGCGCTTGATCTGGATACGTTGCTCGGCGACTTAAACGAAGAATTCTCGAGTTATTCGGCGGGCAAGCTGATTTATGCTGGGGAAACAACGATACAGAAGCGCTTAAACTGGAAGTTGGCGAACGATACTTTCGGTGAGACCTATCATTTTGGTAAGTTGCACAAAGACACTCTTGGTCAGTTGTACTATGGAAATAACCTACACCTGACACTATTTGGTCAGCATCACCGATTCGTTACCGCCAATCACGGACTAGCTGCGATGCGTGATGAACCGACGGAGCTTTGGCGAATTGCAAGGGGCACCTTTGTGCTTTATTACTTATTCCCAAATATTCAATTTTTAATCAATACCGATAGTGCCACGCTGATTCGAATTTATCCGGTGCCCGGGAATCCTAGTGAATCGATTACCCGGATCAGCTTTTATTTTTCCCAAGCCGCGATCGATGCCGGTGCGGTCGATAATGAGGTGGCTGACAGCGGTGATGTGTACGAGCCAGGTAATAAGCGCGGTGGCTCACTACAGGCCAATTTAGAAGTGTTCAAAAGCACAATTGAGAACGAAGATTATGTGATGGGAGAAATGCAACAAAAAGCTGCAGAAAGTGGCGTCGTAGACCACATTGTCTTTGGACGTAACGAACCAGCGTTGCATCATTTTCACACGAGCTTCAAAGCGGCCTTAGATGAGGCACCGCTTGAGCGGATTGTTACTGGCTAGTTGTCAGAACCCAGTTGTCTTGGTCTCTAGGTCTCACTCAGGGTCAAGCCTCAGAACTCGCGGTGCTCCTCCAAAAAGCCCTAGCCCGTCCTTTCATGGGCTGGTGTTAGGGTGTCGTGTTGAGCCGGGCCTTTTTGCAAGTGATGATCTTGAGCGCCTAAAACCTTGAAGCTAATAGAAATCAAAACAAAAAGACTCACGCTGAAGCAATTGACGCTCAGGGATAAAAGGCGATTAATCGAGTTGTTGGGCGATGCTCGGGTATCAGAGACCTTGAGCCGAGTGCCATATCCTTATACCGATGATGATGCACAATTTTGGCTCCATCACGTGAGCCAAAACCCATTCGATTTGAATATCTTTTGTGACAACCTTTTGATTGGAGGGATTGGTTTGAAGCCGGAAGTCGAGGGAGCTTGTGAGTTGGGGTATTGGTTAGGCTTTGAATACTGGGGCGAGGGTTACGCGACCGAAGCCTGCAAGGGTTTGCTCGACTATGCGAAAAAAAGCACAACCTTTAACAGCTGTCAGGCCGCTGTCGTTAGAGGTAATGCGGCCTCAATAAAAGTGCTTGAAAAAGTTGGGTTCAAACTTACAGGCGCGGGGGAAGTTTTTAGTCTGTCGAAACAACAAAAACTGCCGTCTCTTCGGTATGAGTGCAAATTGTAGCCCCACAAGAGCTTAGTCACCGCAGGCTTTGGGCCAAACCGGCGTACTTACCGAAGCCCTGAGTTGTGTGAAGGCATTCGCAGTGTCATTGCCTTACCAGAGTTGGTGGACAATGGGAAAATTCATAAGTACCAGCTGCTGTCTGTTCGCGCCTTAAAACAGGATTCGTTTTGATGATAAATTGCACTGCGTTAAAACGATAAGTCGCAATCAAAGGCAGTGAAATGCACTGTTTAGAACAGGGCATCAAACGCCCATAGATTTCAATGAAGAGGGGGTATATGTGATCAAGATTGGCATATCCGTCAGTTCGTCTTATCCCAACCAGGCGCCGCAGGATGCTACAAGGTTCATGATCGAGCGCACGAGAGCCGCGCGGTTTGCTGGATTAGACGCCTTATTCGTTGGTGACCACCACGTTACCCCTTCGCCTTACTATCAAAATAATGTCATGTTAGCGCGGATGTTGGCGGAATGGGGGGACAAACCCTTCGGCGCTTTGTACCTGTTGCCCTTATGGCATCCGGTGCTGCTAGCAGAACAGATTGCAAGTCTTTCTGCTCTTGGGACCGGACCTTTTATTATGCAGTGTGGACTAGGTGACGCGCGCCAGGGTGATGCCATGGGCATTGATATGAGCCGGAGAGTGGGCCGTTTCGTGGCGGCTTTGGAGATACTTCGGGCCCTCTGGCGAGGTGAACGAGTGGACGAGCACAGCTTTTGGGGGTTGTCTCAGGCGCTCATCTCGCCATTACCGAGCGAGGAGATAAAGGTCTGGATTGGGGCGGTGGCCTTGCCTGCGATCGATCGAGCCTCGCGTCTGGGGGATGGATGGCTCGCGTCACCCTCTTTAACCCAAAACGAAGCGGGTGCCGCCTGTGCGCGGTATCAAGCCGGATGTCATGAACTGAATCGGCCAGTGGGTGCCACCGCTATTAGACGTGACGTCTTGATCGCAGACTCTGCCGAGACTGCGCGAAAAACGGCGGCGCCCTATATTGCCAAGGGTTATCGCGGCATTCCCGAGCAGGCTTTAATGATAGGGTCGGTAGAGCAAATCGCCGAGGAGATGCGAGCACTTGAGGCCCAAGGCTACACGGATGTGATTATCCGCAACATCAGCGCAGATCAAAGCATTTGCTTAAAATCGATTGAATTGCTTGCTGAAGTCAAAGCAAAACTGGCAGTTTAAGCAGGATGCAGCCAAGTTCAAAACGTAACGCTCACAGCATGTCGACGATGTTGCAAAAATTAAATCCAATTCCCAACGCTAATAGTCAAAGCGAGTACCCAAAGGGATCAGTTCTCAAAGGGGCAGGCGCAGGGCCTCAAGCGCAACCGTAGATGCAACAAGCCGCCATAGAAGCATCGAGATGAAGTGAATTGGATAAAAGATTGTGACTTCAAGCGATGCTTAAGTTTTGCAGAAGTGCGCTCATCGGTTATTGATTGCCAAGGTTGGGCTTATTTGGCCAAGAGTTTAAACGAGCGGTTTCGGGCAGCTGCTTGCGAGCACGCGGCAATGTTCCAAGAAAATCGTTAGAGTTTAGTCAACCCTAAAACGAGGTACATAAATGACCATCACACTATGCCGATACTTAGGCCATTGCTTAATCTGGGGTGATGTTTTTTTGGTGTTGCTCGCAGGGCACGCCCTATGGATAAACGGGTCGCTGACTGGGGCAAGCTATTTGGATCAGTATTTTAACGCCGGATTTTTATTGGTCTCTTGGGCTCAGAGTCTCAATGGTGTTTTGGATTGGGTGCTCGGCTGGTTTTTGGCGTTACCCGCTACCCTTTGTTTTTTGCTGCGTTTTTCTGGCTCAAGCTTATTGGGTATAGGTTTGCTTCGATGGACTCATAACCGTGCTGCCTAGTGAAGTGAATAAGACGTATGCAGTGTTGAAAGGCGTTTGTGCAGGTGTATCACTGCTACTGTCAAGCTGTGCTGTCGAGGAAGGTTTTCAAAGCCCGGGGCCTAACGACACGGGAGTTATCGCTTGTGAGTTTGCCACCAAAACCATGGGGCCGCAGTTGATAGATCCCGACGATCGGGTTTACGGTGATGGGACGGTCCAGTCTCGACGCAAGATGCAACAGTCCTTTATGGATTGTCAGGCAGCGCTCAAAAAAGCGGAAGACTGATGGGCGCCAGGGCGGCCATTACCGCTATGTTGCCTAAGCAACGGTCTGGCGAGCACGTTTTCGATAAATTGCGATGGCCAAAATAAGCTGGCTCTGGGGATGTGCGCGTCCAGCAGCCAAGCCAGCTTACTCGATTATCCGCGATCGATCTCATGCCTGTGATTGATGCTCGGTATCCACACGCGCAGGTCGCGATTTGGGTATGGCCCTAAAGGCGCGCTGCGTGGGATCAGGGATTCCAAGGCCTATCTGAAGCGAACTATCTCTCACCCTTGGCTTAAGTCGACGGCGCGATTGAGCATGAATCAATCGTCTAGGCTAACCCCTTAACCAGATTTTTTGCTCGATAGAAACTTGAGCAGCGTCAGGGTCTCGGCTGGATCCATGCGGCCCACCGGGCTAGAACTGTAGTTTGAACTTACCACAAGGCCTGACCCAGCGATGATGAACTCACTGGGTTGAATGTGGTCTCGGCGGGGCTCCCACCAAGCGCCAATCGTGTCGCCGAGGTCGCGGTCGACGCCATAACACACTGGAAAGGAAAGCCCTTCAGCGACAGCAGCAACATGTTCTCGATCGTCCACGGTTGCAGCAATGATGCGCGCGCCAAGCGCCTCGAATTCTGATAGGAGCGCGTTATAGCCGTCTAACAGACGGCGACAGAAAGGTCACCAATGACCACGGTAGAAAAGAACAATGGCGTAAGCGCCATGAATGTCATCGGGTAGCTTGATGGTCTCATCTTCACTACTGGTTAAGGCAAT